>ENA-OSET01002805-OSET01002805.1-sediment-metagenome-genome-assembly--contig:-NODE-2805-length-16475-cov-11.585254_pt1 | contig 16475 bp, 13 predicted proteins | sample MGYA00237882_ERZ534229 | MGnify/ENA primary metagenome ERZ534229 (study PRJEB26408, sample SAMN06266212) | sediment metagenome | isolation source: Hudson Canyon methane seep mesocosm | place... | reverse complement strand
GCGCCCGAGACGATTCGAACGTCCGACCCACGCCTTCGGAGGGCGTTACTCTATCCAGCTGAGCTACGGGCGCTTATTTTGAACTGGTTATTTTAACTGATCGGCGTGCGTTACGATAGCATCGATTTTAAATGAGCTAAATTAGCTTTACCCCTAACTTTTTGCTCATCTTTATCAACAGGCTTTTTACTTGGCCACTCTAAATCATCTTCTGGTAATTCTTCTAAAAAACGGCTGGGGGAGCTTTCACTGATATCGCCGTACCGTTTGCGGTGTTTGCAATAACTAAAGGTGCAAGTGTGTTGGGCGCGAGTAATACCTACATAGGCAAGCCGGCGTTCTTCTTCGATATTACCTGTTTCTACGCTGTTTTGGTGCGGCAGTATATCTTCTTCAAAGCCGATTAAAAATACATGTGGAAATTCTAGACCTTTCGCTGCATGCAGGGTCATTAAGCTGACTTGACTATCTGCTTCCTCTTCTTGGTTTCTGTCTAAAATATCTAATAATAGAATTTTAGCAACCAACTCATCTAACGTGCCTTCAGAGTCTTCCGCTTTTTCTGCTAACCGCTGTAGCCATTCAAGTAATTCATCAACATTTTTGATTTTACGCTCTGCCGAGGCTTGGCTACTATTGTTTTCGTGTATCCATTGGTGGTAATTTATTTGCTGAATAAAATTATTTAGTACGGCAAACATATCCCCACTTTGTATTTCTGCGGAAGTTTTTAAGGTCCACTGACAGAATTTTTGTAATCGTACGATAGCTTGTTCATTAAGTTGTTGCTTAAGCCCCATTTCTGAACAAGCACTGAATAAACTAATATGTCGACTATTAGCGTATGCACCAAGTTTTTCAAGTGTTGTTGGCCCAATTTCTCTACGTGGCGTATTTACAACGCGCAAAAATGCGGCGTCGTCATCAGGGTTTACAAATAAACGTAAGTAACTAAGAATATCTTTAATTTCAGCGTATGAAAAAAAGGAAGCACCTCCTGTAATAAAATAAGGCACATCATGCTCGCGCAAGCTACGTTCAAATAGGCGTGATTGATGATTACTGCGGTATAAAATGGCATAGTTTCCGTAACACCCACCTGTTTTCATTTTATGGTGCACTATTTCGGAAATAACTTGCTTAGCCTCTTCTAAATCATTTTTATGAGCCAATACCCGTAAAGGCTCTCCATAGCCCATATCACTCCACAATTTCTTTTCAAACGCATGAGGGTTGTTAGCAATTAATTGGTTTGCAACTTTTAATATGCGTCCGTATGAGCGATAGTTCTGCTCTAATTTAATCACCTCTAGACGTTGATAATCTTTTTGTAATTGTGCTAAATTTTCGGGGTGCGCGCCTCGCCAAGCGTAAATAGACTGGTCATCATCCCCTACTACGGTAAATTTACCTAGCTTACCGACCAATAATTTTACTAATTGGTATTGAGTAATATTGGTGTCTTGGTATTCATCAACCAGAAGGTAACGAATGATGTTTTGCCACTTTTCTAGGGTTTGTGGAAATTTTTGAAACAGCAGTACTGGCAATAAAATCAAGTCATCAAAATCGACGGCATTATAGGCCTTTAAGCTACGCGCATAATCCACATAAATTTGCGCTGCATCGGCATCTTCAATACCTGCTTGGCTTAATGCCTGTTCCGGCGTGATAAATGAATTTTTCCATTGGCCGATCTGTCCTGAGTATGCATTAACCTCATCGATATCGTAATTTTGATTGCTATGCGTAATTAAATTTTTTAATAGAGTGATCTTGTCTTGTTCATCAAAGAGAGAAATGCCTGATTTATATTCTAAGGCTTTATGCTCTTTACGTAAGATATCAAGCCCTAAAGAATGAAATGTGGATACACGTAAGCCGCGTAACTCTTTGTCATCCAGTAGCTTACTCACTCTTGCCTTCATTTCTCGCGAGGCTTTATTGGTAAATGTTAGAGCTGCAATATGTCGTGCGGCTAAGCCTTGTTTAACTAAGTACGCAATTTTCTCGGTAATAACTCGGGTTTTACCACTGCCTGCCCCAGCTAAAACTAATAATGGACGGTCTATCGTTTTAACTGCTGTATTTTGTTGTGGGTTGAGTTTTGTTGCCATTAATAATTATACTTGTCGATCTAGTTTACGATAGCCAATTGCTTCGCTTAAATGTGGGATTTCTATATTTTCTGACCCTGCTAAATCAGCAATGGTGCGCGCGAGCTTTAAAATACGGTGATAAGCGCGGTGAGATAAGCCAAAGCTATTCATCGCTTGTTCTAATAGCTGATGCCCTTGCTCGGATAAAGTACAAATTTGCTTGACTTCTTTTGCGCTTAATAGACTATTTGCCTTGCCTGATCGTTCGACAGCTGGTTCTCTCGCTTTAATAACACGAGCACGAATAGTGGCGCTAGACTCCTCACCTTCTGCCGAGCCTTTACGAAGGACTTCATGCGAAACACGCGGAACTTCAAGGTGCATATCAATTCGATCTAATAAAGGCCCTGAAATTTTGGAGCGGTAGCGTGATACTTGTTCACTTGTGCATCGGCATCGTCCGGAGGGGTCGCCTAAATAACCACATGGACAGGGATTCATCGCTGAAATTAATAAAAACTTTGCCGGAAAGTCTGCTTGTCGTGTGGCACGAGAAATAGTGATATGCCCAGTTTCTAAAGGCTCTCGCAAGACCTCTAGCACTTTTCTATCGAATTCAGGAATCTCATCTAGGAATAAAATTCCGTTATGCGCTAAAGAAATTTCCCCGGGCTGAGGGTTGCTACCCCCTCCGACTAAGGCTGCCGCTGAAGCCGTATGATGAGGTGCACGATATGGAGGCTTGCGCCAGTTAGCGGCATTAAACCCCGCACCACAAATAGAGGAAATAGCTGCGCTTTCTAAAGCTTCTGTCTCGTTTAACTCAGGTAAAATAGAAGGTAGCCGAGAAGCCAGCATCGACTTTCCCGTTCCTGGCGGACCCAGCATCAGGATATTGTGTAATCCCGTTGCGGAAATTTCTAAGGCACGTTTCACGTGGAACTGTCCTTGCACATCAGAAAAGTCAGGTAAATCAGGATCACTGATTTCTATATTCGCTGTTGGTAGTTCGAAACTTAATTTATGAAAGCCATTTAAGTGCGCGCAAATATCCGTTAAATGTTGTGCAGGTAATAGTTCCGCTTGCTGTACAAGTGCTGCTTCAGGTGCGTTTTCAAGGGGCAAAAATAAAGGTCTCTGCGCATCTCGTGCTTGTAATGCAACGGGCAAAACGCCATTAACACTGCGTAACTCTCCCCCTAATGAAAGCTCTCCAATGCATTCATATTTCGCAAGTTCAAAAATAGGAATTTGCCCTGATGCGGCAAGAATCCCTAAGGCAATCGGTAAATCGAAACGCCCCCCTTCTTTTGGAACATCCGCTGGCGCAAGGTTAATAGTGATACGCTGCATAGGAAATTCAAAGTGAGAATTAATAATAGCGCCACGCACTCGATCTTTACTTTCTTTAACCGCCGCTTCAGGAAGTCCCACTAAGTTTAAAGCGGGCAAGCCATTTGAGATATGTACTTCTACGGTAACTAAAGGCGCATTAATTCCAGAGCGGCCTCGGCTGTATGCAATAGCGAGTGACATATTCTTAGATTGATTAAGCTAAGCTTTTACTTGCGATTTCAAACACGTCTTTAGAGATATTTTCAGTATTTATAATGCGCTCTAATTGCTGTTTAATTAATTTTTGACGCACTACATCAAAGCGTCGCCATTGAGTTAATGCGCCTACCATTCGTGATGCAACTTGAGGGTTTAATTCATTTAAAGCAATAACTTGGTCCGCTAAAAATTGATAGCCTTCGCCATTTTCTGCATGAAAGCGCAGCGGGTTTGACTGACTAAAAGCACCAACAAGCGCACGGACTCGATTAGGATTTTTTAAATCAAATGCCGTGTGCTGTAGTAACGCTTGCACTTCACTAAATGCATTTTCCTGAGTACTCATCGCCTGGATACTAAACCATTTATCAATGACCAGCGCTTCACCAGCCCATTGCCGGTAAAAACTTATTAAACTTTTACCTTTTTCAGGGTTTTGGCTATTTACTAGAGCACCAAGCGCGGCTATTTGATCAGTCATATTTTTAGCACCCGCAAACTGCTCATTTGCCAGTTGGTAACTTAGCTCAGAATTCAATTGTGTTAAATAATCTAAGCATAGATTTTTAATTCTGCGTTGCCCTACCACTTCAGCATTGAGTTCTTGAGCATCAGCATGGTGGTTAGCTTGGTAGAGTGCTGTTAGCTGCTCAGTTAATTGCTCTGCAAGGGAGCGCTTCACAATATCTCGCGCCTGTTGTATAGCAACGACATCCACCACTTCCATTTGCTCAGCCAAGTAATTAGCCGCCGGTAATGTTATTAAACATGCTAAATAGGATAGGTCCGTCCACTCTTGCTCTAAAATAAATTTAAAGCTTTGCGCTAAGACCTTAGGAATAATTAATTCTTTTCCTTGCTTGATTGCGTCAATTAAATCAAAAATTATTTTTGTACTTAATTGCTGGCCTGCCTCCCAACGATTAAAACTATCATTATCAAACTGTAATAAAAAAGCCAGTTCGTCTAGGCTGCGTTCAATATGAAGTTTTACAGGCGCAGAAAATCCACGTAATAACGAAAGGTGTGGTTTAGTTGCTACATTTTCAAACACAAAAGTTTGTGCCTGCTGGGTAAGTTCTAAAATGAGCTCATTCTGCTTTGACTCGCTGCCTTGTAAATGTAGAGCTTGTGTCGAACCATCATCTGAAAAGAGTGCAATAGTCACTGGGATATGCAGGACTTCAGAATATTTTTGAGTGGGAATACTTTGAGTTAAAGTTAAAGACAAGCTTTGTTGCTCTGCATTGTATTGTGTTTCTGCAGTAATTGTTGGCGTACCTGCTTGTGCATACCAAGCCCTAAATTGGCTTAAATCCTTACCGCTCGCATCTTCCATTGCTTGCACAAAATGCTCACAAGTTACGGCTTGGCCATCATGGCGTTGAAAATATAAATCCGAACCTTTACGAAAATTATCAGCGCCTACTAAGGTCTGAATCATACGTACAATTTCAGCCCCTTTTTCATACACCGTTAAAGTATAAAAATTATTAATTTCTATGTAGGCTTCAGGACGGATAGGGTGCGCTAAAGGACCACTGTCTTCAGCAAACTGACGCGTGCGTAACATATTGACATCATCAATCCGTTTAACCGCTTTTGAAGTCTGGTCAGCCGTAAATTCTTGATCACGAAAAACGGTAAACCCTTCTTTTAAACTTAGCTGAAACCAATCGCGACAGGTAATTCGGTTGCCTGTCCAATTATGAAAATATTCATGACCAATGACACCTTCAATATGTTCATAGTCCATATCTGTCGCTGTATCTGGACGAGCTAAGACAAACTTGGTATTAAATATATTGAGCCCTTTATTTTCCATTGCGCCCATATTAAAGTGACCTACGGCGACAATCATATATAAATCTAAATCATATTCTCGCCCATAAGTTTGCTCATCCCACTGCATTGATTTTTTGAGAGACTGCATGGCATGGGCACATTTATCTTTATCATGTGCTTCTACAAAAATTTGCAGGGTAATATCGCGCCCGCTCATCGTGGTGAAATGATCTTCTATACATTCTAATTGACCAGCAACCAAAGCAAATAAATAACAAGGCTTTTTAAAAGGGTCTTCCCACGTTACCCAATGCCGGTTATTTGTTAGCTCTCCTTGGGCTATTTTATTGCCATTAGAAAGTAGTACGGGATACAGCGCTTTATCTGCAACGAGTGTCGTAGTAAAGCGCGTCATAACATCTGGTCTATCTAGAAAATAAGTGATCTTTCTAAAACCTTGCGCTTCACATTGTGTACATAGCATGTCATTAGAAACATACAAACCTTCTAATGCACTGTTTTCTTTTGGGTTAATCGTATTTTCAATCGCTAATGTAAATGTTTGGTTTTGCGGTACCTGTTCAATAACCAAAGCTTCAGCAGTCAAGGTATATTGTTTCTCTGTTAAAGCAACACCGTCTAAAGCGACACTTACTAAGCTTAAACCTTCCCCGAGCAATTCCAAAGGTGCATGTTCGATATGACTATCTGGATTTGAATTCAAAGTTAAACGAGAAATAACCCGCGTATGCTCTGCGTCTAGAATAAAATTTAAATCAATAGTCTGAACTAAGTATTCAGGAACTAGGTAATCTTTTAAATAAATCGTTTTTAGCTGAGTGGTAGGCATTTTTATCGCTCTTTATGTTCTAGATCAACTTGCTTTGGTTTGGAGACTAACCAATAAGTAATACCCAGCGCTAAAACAACCGCTGCGGTAGCAAATATATATAGGGGGCTGACTTGGGTGTAATCAAATACAATAATTTTTCGTGCAACAGCCATGAGAGCTGTTGCAATGACGAGTTTAACGGGAAAAACATCCTTACGAATATATAAGGTAATATTAACAAAAATTTCTATCGCAATAAGGACCACTAAAAAAGTGCTAAAGAGCGCGAGAATGTCACTCATATTAATCAGCATGACTGGTGGCGCCACTAAGCGCCGGTACAATACGAGCACAACATCCGCAACAGATAAAAGAATAACGACCACCATTAGCACCGCTAATACTCGAACAGCATAATGAATAATGTTGTGTAAGAATTTTATAAACGCATCATCATGCTCTCGAGGTAGTTCTTCGTGCGTATTAGAATGGCTGGAGCCTGGCTTCCCTACTCGATTATCCATTTCAGCCTTCCTTAAAAGACTTTAAAGAAAAAATCATAATTAATAACCAAGCGCTAAGAAAACAAACGCCACCGATTGGCGTTATCATACCTAACCAGCGTATACCTGTAATACTTAGGATATATAAACTACCTGAAAATAAAATTACGCCAAAAAACATGGACCATGCGGCATACTTTAATATTTTTACTTCAGGGTATTGAGCACGCAAAAAAGCCACGAGTGCTAAACCTAATGCATGCCACATTTGATAAGTTACAGCCGTTTTATAGACGGTCATCATTTCAGGGGATAAAACTGCCTTTAGTCCATGAGCACCAAATGCCCCCATAGCGACAGCAAGAAAAGCGCATAAAGCACTGAGAAAAAGTGTAATAGGGTGCATTATTTTTCTAAAAGTCTAGGCATTAATTGTACAAGGTTACAGGGCTTAGTTCTAAAATCTAATTGCTCACTGATTAAGCTATCCCACGCTGTTCGACAAGCGCTTGCCGAGCCTGGCAAACAAAAAATATAAGTTGCGTTTGCGACACCTGCGGTTGCTCGTGATTGAATTGTTGAGGTTTTAATATCTTGATAGGACAACATTCTAAAAACTTCGCCAAACCCTGATAGTTGTTTATCTAATAAAGGCTCGATAGCTTCTGGTGTGCCATCTCTTCCGGTTACTCCGGTACCTCCCGTCGTAATAATCACATTGACTTTTTTATCTGCTATCCAGCTGGAGACTGTAGCGCGTATTTGGTAAATATCGTCAGCAACAATTTGTTTACTATATAAATGGTGCCCGACGGCTTCTAATCGCTCCACTAAGGTTTTTCCAGAAATATCCTCTGCTTCTGTACGTGTATCAGAAACCGTTAATACCGCTATATTAAGGGGGATAAACTGCTTTTCAGTATCGGGCATAAAAAACCTATTAAAATGCATAAATTATATTGTTACGTATTTTACACCATCCCAGCCCTTTAATGGGCTTATCAAGCTATTCGTTATTGCACCTAACTAATTCAACTTAATCGCTTACTAAATTATTAACTAGCAGAACATAGAATTGAAAACTATAATTAAAGGTCTTACCCTTTAATAAAAAAGACCTTAGCGAGTTTCAATGGCTTTAGACCCACATTCACAAGAAGGCCAAACCCTCCGAAAATATATTCCGTTGGCCACTATGCCTGCACAACAATTTAATTTGTTATGCAATGACATTAGTGTGGAAAAAAAAGCCAAGGGCGATTTTTTGTTTAAAATTAATGATCCTACCGAATCTTTTATTTATCTTATAGAGGGTAGCCTTTCACTAGAGGAAGGTGCTTTAAAAGTCGATAGCATTGACTCTAGCTCTGAATCAGTAAAATTTGCACTTGCACACCATTTTCCACGTAAGATATCTGCACGCGCAACAAGTAATATTAGTTACATCAGCTTAGGCCTCAATGTATTTGATCAGCCAGGTACTGACTACGAAGAAAAGGAAAGTGTTTTTATGGTAGACAATGACGACTCAGAATTAGAAGCCTCAAATACAGGCGACTGGATGTCGGTATTATTAAAATCACCTATTTTTCAACGCTTACCGCCAATGAACTTGCAGCAAGTATTGATGAGCTTAGAAGAAATTACCCTTGATAAAGGCGATGTACTTTTTCATCAAGGCGATGTAGGTGATTATTTTTATTTAGTGCGAGTCGGGCGCTGTGCTTTAAGTCGAAAAGCATCGGCTCGAGCAAAAGAAATTAAATTAGTTGAGTTAGGAGCCAATGAAACATTTGGCGAGGATTCATTATTGTCAGGCGAACCACGGAGTATGACAATAACAGCGATGTCAGATATGGTTTTATCTCGTATAGATAAAAGTCGTTTTATCAAGCTAATTAAAGAACCCGCATTAGATTATATTGATTATCAAAAATTATTACTTGAACAGGGCAAACAGACGCCAGCACTCATTTTAGATTTACGCCCAAACAATGAGTTTAATGAATCGCATATAGAGGGCAGCCATAATATTCCTTTCTTTTCATTACGCATGCATTTGAAAGATCTAAAAAAGGAAGCGCATAAAATTATACTGGTTTGTGCGAATGGTGCCGTCAGTGAGGCCGCAGCGTTTACTTTGATTAAAAATAAAGTTGATGCTGTTATTTTAAAGGGGGGGATAAAATCTCTGCCTAATGACTTTAATTCAACAAAAGAATCTACCTTTTCAATTGATAACGATGATCAAGAGCAGGGTATTATTTTGGGCAGCGAAGATTTTGATACTAAATTTGCACCTGAAGAAGAACCTAATTTAGAGCAAGATAATGAAGTTTTAAAAGCTGACAATGCGCGTTTAAATACAGAATTAAACGACCTCAAAAAGAAGTATCGTATGCTGTATGCGCAGTTTGAAAAACTAAAAGCTATTTTAGATAAGCTTAGGAGTTCTAAGTAGGAAAGTAAGCGATACGACAGCCGTATTAAACTCGGCTGTCGCGCCTACATAGCAAGACGGAGCCTACTATGGAAGGTCACATCAAAGGCAACCAAAAGAGATCAAAACTATTATTTGATTTTTGCTTCTTTGTACATAACGTGCTTACGTACAACAGGGTCAAATTTTTTGATTTCCATTTTTTCTGGCATCGTACGTTTATTTTTATCAGTTGTATAAAAATGTCCAGTACCAGCAGATGAAACTAATTTAATTTTATCGCGCATGAATATATCTCCTTAAACCTTTTCGCCACGTTTACGTATATCAGCTAAAACAGCATCAATACCTTTCTTATCAATAATACGCATACCTTTTGCAGTTAATCTTAAGCGTACCCAACGGTTTTCGCTTTCTACCCAGAATCTATGGTGGTGTAGATTAGGATTAAAACGTCTTCTCGTTTTATTGTGTGCGTGCGATACATTGTTTCCAGTAATAGGGCGTTTACCCGTTACCTGACAAATTTTAGACATGATTCACCTCTAATGAGCCTTTATTCAAAGTTAGCCGGACTTTATATCAAATTTTTTCGTAAAGGTAAACATTATTGTATGAATATCTTTAAAATTATTACTTAGCAATGGCCAAATAATCACGCAAATAGAGAGCAAACAAGCTATACTTTCGCCTATTAGTTAGTCATGCCGTTAAGTTTACTGCTTTATAGCTTGCTAAAAATAACGCGCCTTTTAATCTAGCGAATGTAATGATAAACACGCTATAAAGTAGAGATAAATAATTGTGACAATTAAACTTGGCATGGTCATGGATTCAATTGACCGCATCAATATCAATAAAGACACTAGCTTTGCAATGTTACTGGAAGCTCAAGCCCGTCATTGGGAATTATTCTATATGGAGCTTGATGATTTATTTTTACAGGATGGTGTCGCTTATGCAAATGTTAAACAAATCCAAGTTAAACGTGACGCTACTCAGTGGTATCAGGTCATCAATGAACAAAGTATTGCACTAGACACGTTAGATAGCATTATTATGCGTAAAGAACCTCCAGTAGATCAGGAGTTTATTTACGCAACCCATATTTTAGAGCAAGCGGAAAAGCAAGGCGTATATATTGCGAATAAACCTCAATCTCTACGTGATGCGAATGAAAAGTTATTTACCTCATGGTTTCCACAGTGCTGTGCAGGGACTTTAGTAACAAGCAACGCTAAGCAAATTCGCCAATTTCTTGAAGAGCACCAAGACATAATCTTAAAGCCTTTAGATGGAATGGGCGGCGCTTCAATTTTTCATTTACGTCTTAACGACCCCAATATTAGCGTTATTATTGAGACCATTACTGAGCATGAAACACGCTATGTTATGGCGCAACAATACCTTCCAGAAATTAAAGCGGGAGATAAGCGTATCTTATTAGTTAATGGCGAGCCTATTCCTTACGCACTGGCACGTATTCCTGCGCAAGGCGAAACCCGAGGTAATCTTGCCGCGGGTGGCCGTGCCCAAGGTCAGCCTTTAACCGAGCGTGACTATTGGATTGCTCAACAAGTAGGACCCACTCTAAAAGAAAAGGGCTTAGTATTCGTAGGTATTGATGTTATTGGTGATTATTTAACTGAAATTAATGTGACTAGCCCTACCTGTGTACAAGAGCTAGATAAACAATTTGATATTAACATCTGCGCGCAATTGATGGATCATATTGAATCGGAAGTCACAAAAAATGCATAACAATGCCTGAAGAAGCGTTTCAGCGCCCCTCACCGCTATCTAGTAACGATACGCTATTAGTTTGCCTTTTTTTTGCTGCAATTATTCATACAGCCATTATTTTGGGCATTAACTTCTCCAAGCCTAAAGCTGATAAAACTAGCAAGTCTATTGAAATCACCTTAGTTACGAATGAATCAAAAAAAGCACCTAAAAAAGCAGAGTTTTTAGCGCAAAATAATCAAATTGGAGCAGGTGTAAAGCGAGATAAACCTACACCTGCCGCACAGCAAATTGCTAGCTCAGGCTCCCAGCTAAAACAGCCACCACGGAAAAAGGTTATTAAAAAACAAAGCGCAGAGCGCCAGCGCATACTGACACAGCAGGTATCAGAGCAGAAGATTCAACTGACAAAAAAAACCGCTAAAAATAGTGAAAAAACGCGCCCTAAATTATCCATGGAGTCTTTACGCCGACAAGTTTCTGAATTAGGCGCAAAAATACGTTACCAAAAACCAAGCAGCGACCAAAATAGAATTAAATATGTTAATTCAGTCAGCGCGCATAAATATTTAGCCTCCCAATATATTACCGATTGGCAGCGTAAAGTTGAAGACACTGGAAACCTTAACTATCCAGCATTTGCAAAACGTCCCGGCTTTTCAAGCAGCCTAACTTTAGATGTGGGGATAAAGCCTGATGGTAGTATTTACAGCATCCGAATTCGAAAGTCATCAGGCTATCCATCTCTTGATGCCGCCGCAAAACGCATCGTTCGTGTTAGCGCACCTTACCCCCCCTTACCTAAAGCCTTACTTCAAGAGTTAGATGTTTTAGTCATTACCCGAGTATGGCAATTTACTGATAAAACAGGGATGCAAGCAAAATAAACGAATAAAAAGCATTATTTGACCGCCTGCATTTTCCAGATAGGTAGCCAATTTCTTTGTTCAAATTGCTCAGCACTTAACGGTAGGCTATAAGTCAAAGGGCTAAACCAAATAAATACCCCTACAGTTACAAACAAAATACCCATTAAACTGCTAATAGCGCCTATATTTTTATTAAAAAGTTTTTCACCGTATAAATAAGTAAATAATAAACTTAAATTTATAATAGAAAAAATAAGTGGAATAAAATAATGATATAAATACATAACTCGATCTATTTGGGAGATAGCAATTAAATAACAGATATACATCATTGTAAAGTAGAGCATCCAACGAAATAACCTCTCATCTTTAATCGGTACTTTATAAACAAGCCTTGATATAATCAGTGAACTAGACAGCAATATTCCAAGGGCAGCAGACATCCAAATGAACGGGTTAACTACTAAATAGCTATATTCAACCTCTATTTTTTTATTCTTATTATGTTTGCGCCCCCAGCGGCGAGGAAAGTTATTTTTTATATTATTGTTACGTTCCTTTTTTTTCCACCGATAGTTAATACTCTTACCACCCAAAGGCCACTGCGCCCAAGAACTGCCATTTTCTCCCCCTTGTTTACAGGCATCCAGTCTTGGAACCCCGCGAGCATATTCAGAGTGGTACCGGTAATGGTCCTTTAATCCATATATAAAAGTATCAAAATTCCAGGAGCCTTTTTCTTTTATAGCGTTAATATAATTATCTGAAGATTTATAGACCCTAGCATCAATAATTTTGCTATTCATTCCTATATGCAAATACATAGCAAGAATCATTACAGAAAATATTGAAAATAAAAATAAGAGTGATCCAAAAAATATTTTTTTACAAAAAATAAACCAACCTTTATTTTTGTCGGCTGTTACTCTTTCCTCAACAATAAAAATACCTAACAATATAAGTAGTATTAAGCTATTTACTTTAACGGCAACGGCCAAGCCAACAAAAAGTCCTAAAATCCCATACGCACTCACTGGTACTTCAGATTTTTTAGATAAGGTCTTAACCAAATACCATATTGAAACTGCAATAAAAAATATTTGAATCCCCTCTAGCATTGCTGCCCGAGTATGCACAGCTAAAGCATTATCAAAAATAAAAAATAAACTAAAAATACTGGCAACCCCACGATGCCTCGTTAATAAAAAAATTATTTGATAAAAAAAATAAACCGACAACCCCATTAAAAATGCCGATGGAAACCGGAAGCCGAAAAAGTTCACCCTTTGTGGCAGGTTGACTTTTTTTGCATGATCTACTCCCAGCAGTCCTGACATATCTTTATGGCTATTAAGCGAAAAGACATACTCACTTAAGCCCATAATCATTTTTCCTAAGGGGGGGTGGGGCTCCATATACAGAACCCCTGCAATATGTTTTTGAGCCGAAGGTATATGATAGTTTTCATCCCAAAACATTGATTTTGGTCTATCTAGTGAATACGTAAACATAATACAAGAAAGGATCACAAGGAGACTAGGAAGTAACCAAGACCTTACGGCATAAATATAAACTATGATTTTTTTCATGTATACGTTAATTGAGTTAAGCTGAAACAAAAACTATGATAACCATCACGATTTAAGGTTTTTATTATAAAGCACCTCACATTATAAGTTATTTCTGCTAAACTTAAGGCGAAAATCGATTAAATCGTTTCACTCTTTACATTCTAAAAGGAAATAATATGCCTTACGAAACACCAAATCCCCCGCACTATTTAAAGCCATCTGCAATTGCAATTGCAGTTGCAGTTGCTTTAACCCTTAATGCCTGTACTGACTCAACTACCACCGAAAACCCCGATCCCATTGGAAACCCCGATCCCATTGAAAATCTCAATTTAACGTCCCTAGAGCCTGGCATTATTGATGGGTACATAAAAGATGCCCTAGTTTGCTTTGATACAAACGACAATGGCTTATGTAGTGATGAGGAGCCTAATTACCGAGCACTAAGTGATGAGCTTGGCAAAGCCTCCCTCAACGTCCCTGAAGATTTTCTTTCAAATTACCCTTTAATTGCTGAATTTACTGAAGAAACATTTGATGTAGGTCGTGGACAAAAAACAGGACAAGGTGGGTATTCTGCCCCTGTAGGTAAAAGTGAAGTTTTAACGCCTTTAACTACCCTAGTACATAAAGAACTCATTAAAGACCCTGCGCTTGATATTTCAGCTGCAACTAATAATGTTAAAATACTATTAAAAATTGATATTACTGATGATGTTGATTTATTTGTTGATCATATAGCAAAAGCAGCCTCAGGTGATGCCGATGCGGATGCTTATAAGCGTCTTGCTGTAAAAGCAGAGCTAGCGCATAACGTGCTTGAAAATATGCAGGCTACAGTAACGAAGATAACTAATGCTTTAGGTGATACGGAAGTAACTGACCCTCAAGCGCTCCAGCTTGCGTTTAATCAACTTAGAGTGCAACTAGACTCGTTAATGGACAAATTAGAAACTGAAATTGATGCGGCTATAGTGAACGGCACGGCGCTCGATGATTTTACTCGTGCCGTCAAAGTTACCGATGTGCCCTTAAAGGATTTCACCGAAGAAGACTTAAAGAGTGAGCTTGAGACCGTTAAACTAAACGAAGCAATAACTCAAGCAGCATCAATAGATGTAAAGGTCGTGCTTAAAGCAGGTATATTTTCCTTTTCTGGTGGAGGTTACACCGGTGTTAAGTTAAACGCAGCTGAAAATGAACTACTGTTTGATTCCCGTTACTTTAATGGCACCAGCTGGATTGCGATTGCTGATTCAGATGGAAGCTCAAGCATTTGTTTAGGCACAGACGGCTGGCAAACACCTACTAGCAACAGTTCAGAAAAAATTGCATTCAACCCTGACGGCACTGTAACTACATCGCCTATTGGGACAAATTGTAGCGGCATTATTCGTCAATTAAATGAAGTATCTCTTGAAGGTCAAAAGTGGGTTACATTCTTTAATTTAAACTCAGGAAGTGGTATTGATGACAAAGTATTCTCTGCGGATGCTAAAGCTTATCCAATGGAAATAAGGCTCACTCAAAATCAATACAACATCGTAAATAATACTAACGAAGGTTTTACATCATGCTGGGTTAATGGCTCAGAAGTTAGCGTAACGGACTTAAACGGTAACTGTAATGTTATTCTAAGTACAAGCACACAAGAAGCAGCTAAATCATTTGATGAGGTTTTCTACCCTGCAGGAACCGATTTTAGTTCTGAGAAATCAAGTTTGTGGCTACATAATCGTAGATCTCGCTTCCTTAGTATTATGGGAGCTGCAGGCGATAAATCAGGGACGGCTAAAGCCTTTCATTGGCCAGCCGGTGCAAGTAACTGGGAAGAGCTAAATACTGTAAACTGGGAAATCAAAGCTGTAAATGGTCAAGACATTATGCATTTTGATTTACCAAGTAGTTTAATGCATGAAAATTCACAGCCTATCTTAGCGATCCAAAATGGTTTTGTCCGCACAGGATACGTGCAGCTTGCTAGTGAGACTTATAGCAGGGATGAGGATGCTGGCGTTTTATTAAATAAAGCAGCATTCGATCAAATATTTACTGATGCTGATTATAAGACTAGCTTGAGTTCTGGTTCATTTTCTTCAAGCCAGTCTAGTTCTAGTGATTCATACTCTAGTGATTCGTACTCTAGTGATTCGTACTCTAGTGATTCGTACTCTAGTGATTCAAATACCTACTTTGAACTAATAGAGGCAAATATTGCAGACCAATCCTATACGACTAACTCTACTTCCTTTCTTTACAAAGGTGGTACTATTGGTTCTGGTCGTACTATTATATCTTTTTACAAAGGTGGTACTGGAAAGCTAACATATCAAAATGGCGATGGTTATACAGGAAGTGAAAGCATTACCTGGGCTATTGATACCACATTAGGTAAACTGAAAGTTACATACTTATCGGACTCCAGCTATGACATGCTATCCTTTGGCACTAAGGGCACGGCTAACTATTACAGTACAGGGGTAGTTAGCTACGATAGTCAGGGGGTGGAGGTGCATGATTCTGGTGCTCTCCTCTTTAAAGCATCCCACTTTACGCCCACTTTATTAGCAGGGAAAACGTTAAATTTGGAATCATCGCCAATCGATACATGCAAAACAAGCTCAATTAACTTTATAACTGAGTCTTCAGCAACTATGCTGCACTCAAATTGCACTACTTCTACTGAGGAAATTGTTGATATTACAGTTCAATTAACAATTTCTGTTGATAGTTCCACCTTAAATGTTGTACTACTCACTGCTGATGATGGTTCACTTAATGTAAAAATGTCACTCGTATATGGTGGTGACTTATCTAGTCATGGGCTCTTATTTTTAGTTAATTTTGATAATAATGGCACTATTACTGACCTAAATTCTATATTATTTACATCACCATAGGGTATTGACTCACCCCTAAAAAAAAAGCTCCAGTATTTATAAAAAATGCTGGGGCTTTTTTTGTATAATCATCGCACCCTTTCTGGTTTGCGATAAATAAATATGTTCATCCTGCACAGCTCCAACAAAACCGAAAACCTACTTGAGCATTTAGCCACCATTATTGACTTAGCTCCTTT
>ENA-OSET01002804-OSET01002804.1-sediment-metagenome-genome-assembly--contig:-NODE-2804-length-16476-cov-139.285383_pt1 | contig 16476 bp, 10 predicted proteins | sample MGYA00237882_ERZ534229 | MGnify/ENA primary metagenome ERZ534229 (study PRJEB26408, sample SAMN06266212) | sediment metagenome | isolation source: Hudson Canyon methane seep mesocosm | place... | reverse complement strand
ATCACGACCACTCGCTTCATCAACGGAAAAAGCTAAGCCTTTCTGATCAATCTTCAGCTGATTATTGATTTTTTCAACCGCCGCATTTAACTCTTTAGCATCTACTGGCTTTTCAGTGACAGTCGCCTTTTCTTCAACTGCTTCTTTTTGCTTTGCCGCCTCAACTTTTGTAGCAACACCATCAATTTTAGCTTTCTGCCCTTCTTGTAATGCAGAAACACCCTGCGGCTTTGAGTCAACAGGGGCGATATTTGTCATGTTTGGATTAATGTCCATAACCTTACTCCTATTTTAATAACAACAAATGGAGCTAGCCTTTTATAAGCTAACTCCAGCTATAAGTTAGTTATTTTAACCTAATAAACTCAATACACCTTGTGGAACTTGATTAGCCTGAGCCAACATCGCAGTACCTGCTTGCACCATGATTTGAGACTTAGTTAGGTTTGCTGTTTCTTCTGCAAAATCCGCATCAAGAATTCGGCTTCGTGCAGCACTTAAGTTTTCAGAGGTTGCCTGCAAACTAGTAATAGTGGCATCAAATCGGTTTTGCACCGCACCCAAATCACCTCGAAAACCACTTACTTGAGACAGCGCTGAATCAATAATTTGGATTGCAGTTTGAGAGCTTTCAGCTGTACCAACATCAACAGTTGACAATTTTTTTGCCTGCGAACCCGAAACTATATTAGCCGCTACAGCAAAAATACTACCAGTAGTACCTTCAGTAGAAGAAGCAGTATAAGTACCTGACGAATGAAAATCTATCCGACCAGTTGCCCTAGTACTATCTGTAGAACTACCAGCAGCACCACTTAATGTAATACCAGCCCCAATAGTTCTATCCTTACCATCATCACCATCTGTTTGATACGATTTAACAGTCATAGTGTCCTTACCACTATCAGTATTACTTTGGGTAAAGCCTTCAATTGCTATATCCTTTCCATCCGCCTGAGTTAGCTTCACTTTACCATCTGTTGTTAACTCTGCAGTTACGCCTGTTGTTCCTGATTTTTTATTAATTTCAGAAACTAAAGCGCTATAATCCTCACTCCCACTTGCTCCTGTAACTTGCGCACTAATAGTCGCCTTAGTTCCATCAGTCGTTCCCCCAGCCCCAGTGAATATATCAAATGAAACTGTTCCCGAAGCAATCCCACTCAGTTGAGTTTCAGTTATAGCATCTGCCGTCACACCGGTTTCTGGCTCCCGACTGGTAATTTCGGCCGCTATAGTAAATGCTGAATCACCTACAGTAACGTCAATATCAGTAACTTTACCAAAGGAGCCACTAACCGTTAATGTTTGTACCGCTATTGAATTATTACCAGAAACTACCGTAGCCCCCGCTGCCGTAACAGAAGCAGTACCACTTGATACTCCAGAGTTAACTGCATCAACCCGATTATCTTGCAAATCAGTAGTAGAAGAACCCTCAATAGAGACATTAATCGTTTGGTTAGCATTCGCACCTACTTGGAACTTTTGTGAAGTAAATGAGCCATCCAATAATTTCAAACCGTTAAATTCAGTGGTTGAAGAAATACGATCTACTTCTTGTTTAAGCTGGTTGACCTCTGATTGCAATGCAGCTCTATCACCTGCCGAATTAGTCGAGTTAGATGATTGAATTGCTAACTCACGCATACGCTGTAACAAATCCGTAGTTTGTGCCAATGCCCCTTCTGCAGTTTGTGCTAATGAGATACCATCATTGGCATTTCTACCCGCTTGATTTAAACCGTTAATTTGAGAAGTCATACGATCTGAAATCGCAAGACCCGCCGCATCATCTTTCGCACTATTAATACGCAAGCCTGATGATAATCGTTGTAGTGATGTAGCTAATCCACTTTGTGATTTGCTTAAATTACGTTGTGAATTCAACGATAAAACATTGGTATTGATTACTGAAGCCATGATCGTTCTCCTAGAGATTTACCGAAAATTATGTTCATTTAAATTTTTTAGAAACAACTATTTATTGTTCTCTGACTTAGGTATCGACCTACTAAAAGTAATCTTTAATTTATTTCTGGAAAAAATATTTTCTATACTCCCTAACCAAAAAATCATCTACAGATAGAAAGGCACCCGACGCTCAATTTATAATTTTAAGGCAATAAAGCTACGCTCCACTCATCCACATGGTCATTCAACATATAATTATCAATTACCCACTGTTGTAATAATTTACCTTCTCTCAACAATGCTTCCGGCTCATTAATTTTCTCTCGAATAACTCTTATCCATTCATTCGTATTATTTCCAACGCGTGTTACTGGCGCATTTTGATAAGGAAGAATATCTGTACACACTACAGGCCAACCGACCATGCCATATTCTAATAAACGTAAATTTGTTTTACATTCATTAAATTTATTATGTGTTAGTGGTGCAATGGCCAAATCTAAATTTAAATTCGCTAATAACTGAGGGTAATGATCAAAATCTACACCCGCATAGTTTTCCTTTATATATGGCTGAAAGCCATCTAAGCATAAGCCCATAAAAATCCAATCGACCTCTTTATGCAAAGCCTCTACTACGGGGCGAATAAATTCTAAATCAGCAATATGCTCCTGCCCACCCGCCCAGCCAACACGTAGTTTTTTTCCATGCCGTTTTTCGGGTAAGTTTAAAGAATCCCAGCGCCAATTTTCTAAATAATTCGGCACAACAACAATATCACCTGCCATTTTGGAAAACTCCTCGGCCAGCGCATCATTGGCTACAATCACACGATCCGAGTTTTGAAATAACTCTTTAACCTTCCTACGCGTATTACTCGGCCATTTTCCTTGCTTAGGATGATACTGGGGCAACATATACACCAGATCATCCAAGCCACTCACCATAAAGGTATCATTATATTTTCTATACTGCTTCCAAGGCGTAAGCGAATCATCTAAAAAGGAATTTTGGCTGAGTAAGATATCAGGGTTAATTCGCGCAATTTCCGTTACTGTCGGATAAACCAACTCATCAAAATTATTTGCTAAACTACTTTCTATTACGCCCTGTTTAGTCAAAGCATTCAAAGGCGCTCTTACTCTATATTGACCCACACCAGAACTATCACCTGGAAATGCATAAACTTTTGGTTTATCTTTAAAATCTATATTCCAAGTACAATTTAATGAGTTATCTACTTGAAAGTCAGTTGTTTTTAAAGAAAGATTCTCATTATAGCTAGAGTCATTCGATAATTGAGGTAACCATTTAGACAGTATTGCATTCTTATTTTTTTCAAATTGAGACTCTAGTTGTTTATCTTGCTTGTATTTTTCAAGCAAGATATCACCGTGATGTATTAAAGTAACATAAGGCGTCCAAAGCACTTTATAGGCAAGTGATTTTACTTTTAAGCATAAGTCCACATCACTATAAATATGTGTAAAGTCTTTTTCATCCAAACCACTCACTTCTTGATAAAGTACTTTAGAAATCATTAAACAAGCGCCACTCACCGCAGAAAAGTCTTGCACAAGCATTGCGCGATTCATTACTCCTTTTTCATCCATAGACTTACCGGAAAATGCACTAGCAGCAATACCATCATCACCTAATCCTAAAATTAAGCCAGTATGTTGAAGGGTTTTATTCGGATAAACTAACTTAGCTCCAACAATACCTATCTCTTCTCTTTGCGCATGCATTAACATACCCTGCAACCACTCAGCTTGTAACACCATCGTGTCATGGTTTAATAAAACCAAATATTCACCTGTCGCTTGCTGAACAGCTAAATTAGTTATTGCCGCTTTATTATAAGGACCTTTATATTCAATGACTTTTAACTTATCAGAGTGGAGTGCCTGTATTTCCAATAAGTACGCTTTAGTAGCTTGTTCTTCACTCTGATTATCAACAATAATGACTTCATAGTTAGGGTAATTTGTACTATCAAAAATACTTGTTAGACAAGCTTTTAATACAGACAACTGATCCTTAGCAGAAATAATAATGCTTATTTTAGAAGCTATATCGACTTTATAATTAACACAAAAAGCATTTTCAATTTCAGAATGGCTAGCAACAGCAGCTACCTCCACCCTCTGCAAATGAGTTGTTAATACTTGCAATCCTAATTCAGCATCAAACTCTTTTTCCGGCTGATAAGGGCGATGCCCTAAAATATCAGCTATATGCCCAATGGCCTGCTCACCTGAATGCTCTAGTACTTGAAACGCTAAATCATAGTTTTCAGCATTATGCATAGCATAAAAACCACCTAACGCCATTAATACACTCTGTTTTATAAAACAAAAGTTACCTATATAAGGCGATGAGCGTAATAAATCTAAATTAAAATCTGGTTTAAATTTTGGAAATATACTCTGATTATTTTCATCAAGCTGAGCTTCATCCGTGTAAACAAACGACCACTCTTTATTTGCAGCAGCATAGCGCCTAATTGAAGCCATACAGTAAGCATCAAATATCGCCCCCACCTCTACTAAACAGGTCCAACTACAACCACTCTCTTGAATACATTTATTAATAGAATCACATGGATTCTCTTTTTCATTTATTTCCAACCACGTCAAAGACTCCAACTCATCAAAAACCCTATCAGGAGACCCACTAGAGGAAACGACCGTTAAATGCCAGTTTGATACTGTTTGCGTGGATAATGAATCAATCGTATCAGCCAAAAGAGATAAATTTTCCGACTCAAAAACAATGAATATTAATACTTCAGACTGGCCTGCCTCACTACTGGCTTGCTGTATTTTTTCAAAAGAGCACGGCCCATTCAATTTGTACGAATGTCTCCGTGCTTGCCACTCATTATAAAAATCATTTTTTAATACTTTTTTTGCACTCACTAAGCGTGCAGAAGTTACCGCCTTTACTTCTTTAGCATCTTGCTTATTAGCAATAGAAAGAAAATGTAAGATATTATCAACCCAAGCATAGTTGCTGTCAGGAAACTCACTTTTCCTATCATTAAAAACTAATTGTGTTGCTGGAATAAAATTATTAACATGCTCCTCACAATGTTTAATAAATATATTATTATTTTCAGAAGCAAGTCCAACCGTTTCTTTTGCCACCCTTATTGCATCAGAGTCAAGCGTTGAAGCAATTCCCGGCCCTGCTATAGGATAAGATAGGTTTTCATCAAGAAATTTTGAAGGTATGATCGTAACGGGACATCCGCATAACAAGGCCTCACGAATAATTGCTGATGGCTCATAACAATATAAAACTTTTGACCGCCTCAATACAGCGGCTATATCACTTGGTGATAAATCAACATCCTGACATAAACTAACCGCCCCATCAGCATGCTTTGTTAACTTGCCGCCACTCAATAAATACTTATGGGCATAAAAACAACCACCCCGCCTATTAGTATCATCTTGATTATTAAGATTATTAAATATGCCTTCATTGACAGCTGGGACCGTCAAAAGCGGAATAGATGTCCCCTCGGGAATATAATCGGTGGTATATGCAAACATCATTTCCGAGTCAGCAAAAGCCTCATCCCCTCCTAAAGCACCTGCTTTATTAAGCAGCCACCTCACAACAAAAGGCATGTTAAGGGGGTTTCCTCTGACCACTTCAGGGTAAATAACTATTGGTACCTTATTCGATTGCTTATGTCTAAGAACGTCACTTTCCCTCAATAGAGGTGTTCTTAAAAATTCACTTTCTCTAGTACAACCGATCAAATAAGCTTCAGCCCCTAGCTCATTAAGTGCATGACATAAATAATGTAATGCCCTTATACCAGCTGATTTATCGGTAAAATCAAACCCATCTGCATAAACATAATAAGGTAAACGCACTGCATTAAAAAAACTAAAGGGTCTCATGGGAGCATCTCAAAATAAATAATTTACATTTAATTCTAAGTTAAACTCAGGTTAATTAAAACTGAATTCAACTGTGTCACTATAAATAGTTAACCACTTACCTCTATCGTTGCATATAACACTGTTTCTATTGTAAAGGACGTGTAGTTACGTAAATAAAAACGATACCCTAACCCTAATCCATGCAAATAAAGAGGAATATCCCACAAGTGGTTAGGCGCGTGATATACACATATCGCTAAATCTGGTCGATATTTTCGAATCATTTCCTCAGCACCAAGTAATGCTTCTGGCTCCGCCCCCTCAATATCCATAGATATAAAACTCGGTTTAAAGTCGGGTAAAATATGATCCAGGGCGACACATTGAACAACTGCATCTCCCTCTGGAGATATGCGAGAACCTAAGCCTGTAGCGCTAGTAAATGACATCATTACTTCATGGCTATATACAGCACAAGGTAGAGCTAGAATATCATTAGCTAAAGAGGGTTTGTTTTTTTGTAGATAGTTAGACAAACGCTCAAAAATCGCTGGCTCGGCTTCAAAGCAAACAATGCTCTCAACCAAGCCGTGCGTTTGATTTAATAAGCGTACCGTGTCGCCATCATAAGCACCACACGAAATAAAATTAGAATAGCCTTTAGTCAGTGTAATATCTTTAGGAAAGTACTGCTCTTCTCTTGGACGCACGGGAATAGCAATAGGTTTTCGCCGCATATGTGTTTGTAAAAAACACTGAAAAACCTCTTTACTCTCCTCGTCATCAAAAAGCTCAAACGCAGATAAAATCGGTTGCTTTTGATTTAAGTAAAAATCAAACCCTTGTTGCTGCAATAGTTTTGGCTGAGAAAAAGGATTATGAACCTCATAAATATCCTTTAGTAAAATAATATGTGTAAAGCCCAAGCTCCTTAAACAATTATAAATTTCATCATTATATTCTGGCTTACCACTGCAAATAACAACAATGGAATTTTCTTTCTCATCTTCTGTAGGCAGGTAATCTAGTGGAGAAAAAGCGGGGACACCTTCATACTGATCTCCCGATTTAAAGCGCCTATCTAAAACAATCGATGGAATATAGCCATGAATTTTCATTACAATTTCAACAAACCAATGACTGCTTTCACCTGCACCATACAAAATAACAGAGTGATTAGAAAATGCTTTATCGATAAAAAAAGCATCCAAAGGATAGCATTTTGCCCTAAATAAATATTTAATTTCAATCATTAAAGAAGTACCTTACCAAAAATTAAATATCAAACATAAGAAAATAAATCAGTATCCGATAAATGATATGTATTATGTCTAAGGTAGATTTTATATTCCGGACAAATAGAATGAACCATTAAGGGTATCTCAAAAATTGATTTAATTGAATGATACGTTCCTAGGGCAAGCTTTGGTTTCTTTCTACTTATTACTTCTGTAGAGCCAGATAAAATATCAGGAATAACGTTAGCACCTGGGTCCATTTTAATAAATGTAACATCTTTCCCTTTTAAAAAATCATCTAACTTCATAATGTCCACGCTAACATTTCCATTAATATGCTGAATACCAACTTGATATTTTTCCTCAATATCTGAAGTTAGAAACTGAACTTTTCCTTCCTTACTTCCAAATGCTACTTGATGGTATGACACATTGTCATAATCAGACGTGTTTTCAATCAAACTTTGGTAACAAGGAGGATCGGGCTCAACCGCATAGATATGCTTATAATTTAAGCCATTTTTATTACATGCCTGATTAAATGTTTCAACTGTATCACCATCAAATGCACCGACATCAACAAATACTTCATCCTGTGAAAGCTCTAGAACATCATTATTAAAGTAATAATAATCTTCTGGTGTACCATCATATTTTAAAGGCCCAAATTCGTTATACGGCTCACTAAATTGAGTAATAAACTGCTTAAATAAATAAAAACTTTCATCTGAAGCTAGTAATGCCAATTTAGTAACAAATAAATCTTTAGACTTTTCATCCGCTAATATTTCATAGGCTCTTTGGATATCTTGCTCATTCTCCTTTAAAACATCCATAATTGTCTCTGTTGCATAGTTTTGCTTAAACCCTGCAAGAAGCGCTTGAGAACCAACCATTGAATACATAAAAAGAAAATCAGTATCTGGGTTGTTTTTCGTGCATAACATTTTAGTAATATCAAGTCCATTTTCAGTAAGCTGGGTAGTAATACTTTGAACATGTCGTTGTACCGCTATAATAACGAGACTATCTTTATACTCGGTGTAAAGTGTTTCACTCGAAATCACAGGTCTTCCACAATAAATACTTCCAACCCTTTCTTCACTATTATCACAAAAAAAATCTGCTGAAACACCATGATGTTCCAGTGTTGTGTGGATTTCTCTACCTAAAGCACCTGCTCCAAATATGACAATAGTCTTAGTAGCATTTACAGCATCATTCTTTAACTCTCCGAATAAAACTTCTAAAAAAGGTTTCTCATTTTTTGTACTTTCAATCTTCTCACTAATTGTTTTTAATACGAATTTCAACTTCAACTCCATCTACTATAAAAGTTATATAATAATAAATCTTAAGACTATTTCTTTCTTGGCACTTGGATTCCAGCTGCAACCATTTTCCTTTCGCCACTTGGGCAATAATCACATGCATTTAATGCATAGTCACGCGTTGCCATTTCTTGAATTTTTTTGCTAAGCTCCTTTTCTGGCATTTCACTATTTAACTTAACAAAATCTCCTTCAAATTCTGGAATTAACTTCAATTGACTAGCATTATTTGAAAAACTACATCGATGAACCTCACCTCTTTTTATTTGAACACAAAGAAATTTATTTGAAATACACTCTTGAAAAAAGGCTGTATTTTTTTGTTCTGACCGCTTTCTTGGAAAAATAGGGGTTTGTTTACCCCAAAGAGTATTCTCATCGTACCGATAATAATCATAGTTAATCTGATGCTTATTCAAAACTGCTGTCAACTTACCTATCTTAGTTGAAGCAGTACCATAATCTGAGATAAGAACGGTACAGCCATTTTTAGCTATTTTTTTTAATTTTCTTTCCGCTGGTACAGCAGTTCCATTGGTTACAAAATCAATAAATATCAAATTGGGTATTTCTGCAACTTTTTCACAAAGCTCTTCTAGTTGTGGATGCAAAAAAGGCTCCCCCCCCTGTAGAGCAATATGGTGCACTATATCAAAAGCTTTACAGTATTTTTTAATGTCATCCACAATGGAGTCAATAGAGAATGTTTCTGGGTTCTCAGTTTCAGGAACAAACGCACCGCAGTCTTGGCAGTTTAACGAACACTTTTCAGTGATCATGTAAGATAAAGTTGGTGATGCCGTATAATTTTCTTTATCTTCATTATAGAGAAGTGAAATTGCTTGAGCATAAGCCTCTTTGTCAACATTTCTATTTACAACTTTCGTAAAATATATAAATAAAAAAGCATCCATCAAATCATGAATAGCCTGATACCCCAAACTTTCTAACTGAGTAATTATGTTTGGAGTGTGTTTTCGATTGAGAACCCCTAAAAAAACACCTGCACCTAATATTGAGTTATCACTCGTTATTGGTGATGAAACGTTATAGCTTATATATGATCCATGCTTCTTAATATCGTTATCAATAAACCTATTTATTGGTACATTATAGTATTCCAGCACCTTCATAATATACCAACCACCTCTGCCTACACCAAAAATAGTGGCTGATTGGTTTTTTTTCTTTATCTCTTCCGTAACAGCTAAAACTAGCTGCTCATACTCTTGATTTTTATTCATTTTTTATCCCAGTTTTTTTCTAACTGTATTGCAGGCAGTACTTCAATACCACCACTAGGATCACAATGATCACACGCGCCAAGGGCATTATTTCTTGTAAAAAAACCTCTAATATCATTAATTAATTGCTTCTTTTCGTTAGCATTACGATTTAATTGAATAAAATCACCTTCAATCTTTGAAATAATACTCAGACGAGTTGAATGCATAGAGTGAGGACATCGGTAAAGCTCTCCATCCATAAGTTGGCAGCATATATTAGAATTTACACACTTAGTATAAATTTCATCATTTATATCAGGGGTTCTATTATGCTTCTTTGTTGGAGAGGAGCGTGTCCACATTTGAGATGCAATGGTATAAACAATATCTGAATAGATATTATTATCACGACATAAATCAAAAATTTCATTTTGCTTAGGTGATAATTCTTTATAATCACTTTGTTGAAGTACTGCTCCACTTTTCGAAAGTGCCGTTATTGTCTCAGTAGAGGGTAAAATTGTGCCATTTGTAAGAAAAGAGACGAAAACAATATTTGATATTGATGAGACTTCCTCACATATTTTTGCAACCTGTTTATTCATTAAAGGCTCACCACCATGAATACTTATTTCAGGTACAACATCAAAAGCTTGTGCATAGTTTTTAATATCTGAAACAACTGTTTCAACTGAGAAATCTACTGGAGATTTATAATACGGTATAAGCTGCCCACAATCTTTACAATGAAGAGAGCATTTTTGGGTAATATTACTTACTACAAATGGTGATACAAAATAACCACTTTTTGTATACCCGTAATGATCAGGTTTTTCTTTATAGTTTTCAAATAAAATAGCTATACTTTTTGCTAAGATTTCTTTATCACAATTTCTTTTTACAACAACATGAAAATACATAAAAAGAAATGCATCCATTGCATAGTTAACATTTTTAAAGCCTAGTGCCTTTAATTGTTTATTCAGTATATCCGATGTATTAGGTTTAAATGCGCCAATAAACATACTGGCATTCGAAAACTCGTCAATATAATCACTTGGTGAGGTTACATTATAACCTTCATATTGACCATATTTGCATTCATTGTTTTCAGAAAACCCCTCTATTACCACCCCATAGTGTTCAAGTACTTTCAAAATATACCATCCCGCTCGACCAGCACCAACAATAATTACTTTCTCACCTGAACTATTAATTCTATTAATATATTCTTCTACTATTTGAATGTATTGTTGATATTGCTTCATTCTTTATTTTCCCAATAATTCAGACTATAAACAGTTTTTGGATATTTCACTTTAATACCAAGATATGCACCGACTCATCAATATATTTATTAAGCATATTAAATATCAATAACTGAGTTTGTTCATTCACAGCAATTAGAATCACATCGGGGTGCAAACGTTCAATTGAGTCATAGCCATAAACAACTAAATTATTAATCACTTTCCCTTGTAATACTGGATCACGGTCTATAAAACCCACAACATTGGCTTCATGTAATTCATCTATGTCACTAAGTGAAACAGACATATTTGAAACGGGAGCAATTAAAACTCGCTTACCTTTCAATGAAAAAGGTTCAAAATAACTATCAGACACTTCAATTTGTAACGGGCTTAACTTAAAGTGCACAAAATCTTCTTGGGGTAATGTCACTATAGAACTTACTAAATTATTATTCTTTGCTTCTGCTTTAGCAATTCCTTCTCTTACCCTCTCTAATAGAATTTGTCCTTGCCTACTTACTTGAGACAAATGATTCTCCTCAAAGTGCCCCGCAACTAAACCATGGCTTTTCATCAATAAATATAGCTTTACATAAGCTTCAATAAGTTTACTGTAATCAAAAGAACCGAAATCATCTGAATCTGCATCTAAGCCTTTGGTTGGCTCGAAATCAAAGGTTAGCCAAACTTTATTAGGCTGCAATGCCAGCATGGCATAAGCAAAACCATAAATATCATCATCACTGCAATTATTTTCAGTAAAAATATATTTTACCGAAACATTGCCATGTCCTTTTTTGCTCGCCTCAACATACCTAAATAAATTTTCCATCACCCGAGAAAAATAATTTCGTTCTTTTGTTTTATTATAGGTTGATGGCGTACCACAATCTAAAGACACACAAAGCCAACTTATATTGCCATTAACAAGCCCATCATAAGCAGACTGTGAATATTTGACGGCATTGGTATAAAGGAAAACACGCGTACCCCGTGATTTGAAGTAATTAATACAGTCATCAAAGTTTGGCAATATAGTTGGCTCACCCCCACCAAAATCAACTGCTGAATCCCATACAACATCTTCTTTATTGAATACCTTTAATACCGCTAAGGAATCAAAATTAGATTTATTAAATGCATCTGCTTTTGTGTAATAACAATAATCACAACGAATATTACATAAACTGGTTTCTGAAAAATCAATATGCCCTAATTGAGAAAAATCAACATCCTTATAAGGCTTTGTATACACCATCTGACAACCTTTACACGATGTAATACTATGATCATCATTTAACATATCGAAGATCATGCGCCTTTTTTCCATCAGCATTTCTTTGCTAATATCTAATACAGCCGCTTCTTTCGCGCTCCAATAAATGGGAGATTGAAATGGGCCTAAAGCACATGCCAAGATACCTTCTTGACCAAATCGCAATCCAGCCTCTAGCTTATTACATGATTTGACCATATCATCAGGTTTATAAGTAGGTGATATATCTTTTGTCATAACTTGAACCCTTCTTTAGGTATTTTGATTAGCAATGAATTGGAATTTCTGAAGAGCTGAAGCAATACTATAGTTTGTATAGTCCTGAGCACTAAACCATTGTCCATTATTATAATTATCCAATAAGGCCCCTAATAAAATACCGGGGATAACACTTTCAACAGGATGAAGAGCAAGCTGCCCTCCCATGTCTGTCTTTAACCAGCCAGGATCTAGCAGTGAAATAAGTACACCAGTATTTTCTAAGGTTGGTGAAATATCATAAACATATTTATCTAAAGCAGCCTTACTACATGCATATGCCATTTCATAGGGTCGATGCTGAATACTACTACTTACATTAATCACTCGCCCAAACCCTCTAGCAATCATAGAAGGTAAAAAATGACTACATAATTTAATGGGAGCAACCGTATTAGTTAAGTAGGTTTTCACATAGTCATCTGAATGCACATCCCAAAATTCAGAAGGTGCTGAAGGAGAAATACCGGCACTATTAAACAAAAAGTCAATTTGCGGAACACAACTGTCGACTTCAGCTAAAAAATCATCCAACGCCTGATCATCGCTTAACTCTGCAGCTAAAGAAACAACCTCTACTCCAAGTTTCAAGCAATCTCTTACCACTTGCTCATTATGAACTAATGATCGACTATGAATAACAAGGTTTGCGCCCATTTTTGCCATAGCCACAGCAGTTTGATAGCCTATACCACGTGAAGCGCCAGTAATAAGAGCCCATTTCCCACGTACAGATATCCCAATAAATTCATCTGGGGTATCAGTAACAATATTATGCCTAGGTATCGGGCTTATATTAGCAATTACGTTATATGCTCTATCAAATGAAAAAAATACTGGATTGCTTATACCGCCTGCTTGTAATTGTAAAACAATAGCCTCATAATTTTTTACCGCAATAATGACAAGTACATCTTCCTCTATTGAGACTTTAAATAATTCATCAGGAGGAATACAAGGCACCTCAAAAAAATATTTACCCCACTTGTCTTGCGAATTATCACATAAATAGTCAGGGCTTCTACCCAATAATAATACAAGCTGATTGAAGCAATTTTGCAATAAAGTACCTACCCCAAAGATACAAATTTTTTTTGTGTCTTTGGGGTGAAGGTTAAACTCATCAGAAGCCAAAGGCATCATAAAGGTATACTACCTTCTGGAGGGTCATAAGAAGCTGTTCTGGTAATTAGACCATCCGCTTCGTTGAATAATTTCAAAACCTCACGCTTTCCATTATCATCAGCTGACCAATAGTTTTGTAACTCTTTGAAGTCCTTATCTGTATCAATATTTTCGTTTAAAACTAACGATAAATGAAAATACTTTTTAGCATTACTCGGGTTACCCTTCAATAAACTCCTAATACAATAACGCAAACAAAGTTTAGATAATTTCTCAATCGAAGCAGGAAGTCGCTTAACAACTTTATCCATGCCTAATGGCTCAGCAATATCAGCAAATTGAAGGTGCAATACATAAGCTCCAATCACCTCTAACAAGCCATCCGCGGCAACCAAGGAATCATTTAAGCCATGAAGCCGATGCTGCATCAAAGGCTCCTTAATATATGCCATTGAATATTCACTACAAAGGTTGAAATCAAGCATTCTAGTTCCATACCAGCGGCTAGCAAAGCCTCCAGTTGCTGTTTTTCCAATAATATGTTTACTACTATACATAATTTGAGAGACACTGGGATTTACTGCTGCAACCATATAAACTGCAGCTTGCTCATGCCCCGGTATAACACAAGATTGATTATAAAATGGCGGCTCCTCTTCACGATTACTTTCCGCATCAATAATCTCCCGGTGTACCATCACATAACCAATATCCGAATCCGACTCTAGAACTTTGATACAGCGCTCAATAAAACCAGGTAATAAGACATCATCTGAGCACATATTTATAAAATATTTCCCTCTTTTATTAACTAGGCAATTATTAAAATTTGCATCTGAACCAAAATTCTTACGATTTTTAGTCAATGTCATATATCCGGGATATTTATTGGCAAATTTAAGTGCGATTTCCCAAGAATCATCTGTAGATGCATTATCTGAAAAATTAATTTCTATATTCTTATAAGTTTGAGCGACTAAACTTTCTAAACATTCTTCTAGATAACGTCCATAGTTATAGTTATAGACTAAAATTGTAACTAAAGGGTTTTCTTTATCACTAATTACGGGTTCAAAAACTGACATTTATTCTGCTCTTATTAAAAATATAAAAAACTGCTCAAAAAATTCATTAACTATTTCAACCTAAGACGACAAGCCCACTCGCCCAATATTCTGCTACCTGCCCGAGATGCATTCTTCGATTAAAAGTTAAATCATAACCATACGCTTCAAAGTGATACCCCTCATTAGCATTATCAGACGAAAAACCTGACGCCCAAAGAAGTGGTGGGTAACCGTCTTCTCGTAATAACAGACTCGGTGAACCAATAAATGCTGACGATGTATCAAAGCCACCGGCTAAAATAAAATACTCAGGTAATGCAGCTATTCTTTCTATCGCCGCTGGTACTGAATATTCTAATAAACATGGAAAGTAATAACCGACAACAACACCCTTTTGCATTGCTTGTATTAAAGTATTTTGTCGTGACCCTTCTGTCGCAGAAAATTTTCCTTGCAAACTATCCTGACAAAAATTATCAAAAGAATGTGTAGGATATATTTGCTGGAATGTTTGTTTAACACCCTCTAAATAGGTACTTTGAAATGCCTCCCCTATATCAACATAGTTTGCTTGAGGTAATATAAAGGGCACAGCAACGCCAGAAGTTATATTTTGATTACACTCATCATTACGAAGCTGATTTAAAATTGCTTCAGCACGTGCCTCAAAATCACTGACTGATAATTGCGCACTAAAGTTAAATACTTTATTTAAGCGGTGATAAATTTCATGATAGTCAACTTGAGGCTGAGTAATTGTAAAGTACCGTCGTGACTCTTTATGAACAGGAGGAGTTAATGAGGAAGGAATACATCTACCGTACTGATCAAAATTACTATCACTTTGCGCTACACCATCATTTTTCATAAACCACCTTCTAAATTTTATACATCCAAAATTATTAATATCTCAATCAATCCATTAAAGAATCATCATCTGTAAAACCTTGCCCCCACGGCAGCGGAAGATGTTTTGCCCCCGCTGTTTTCTCAGTATGAATTTTAATAAACTTAGGGTCTTCACCTATTAAACAATCTGGGCGGTGTGGCCCTAACCAAGGGTTACCCATTCCACGGTCAAGAATTTCTTTGAGTGAGTTTTCATATAAATTGCCTATTGAAAAATCAATATACGGACAAGGTGTAATTTCACCTGTTGAAGTCACTGTAATAATTCCTTTTACAGTAATACAGCCTTTAAATGATCCATATGATGGTGTCATATGAGTAAACACCATGTACTCTTTTTCTAAGCTACGTAAAATATCAGCATCTTCTTTGTCGATTACAAATTCAGGGTGATCAGTACATGACCCTGTTGGTTTTGCATAAGATACATACAAGCCAACACCTTTATCCGTAGAAAACTTACATAAATCTAGAAACGCTTGCGTTTTAGGCTGACCTTTAATAAGCACTGTAGATAATAAAAGATTTAATCCTGCATCAATTGTTGCATCAATTGCTTTCATGACCTTTTTATAAGAGCCTGGTTTATTACGAAAATTATCATGCTCGTCTTCAACCAAACTGTCTAAAGACAATTGAATTTTTTCAACACCTATTGATTTAAGGTGTCGGGCTTTCTCTGCATCTAAAAACCAACCATTTGTATCAACAATCACATAATGTTTTTCTGGATCAATTGCAGCAACCACCTCATCTAAATCTCTCATTACCAAAGGCTCACCTCCGGTAATTACAAATCTAGCTAAACCAAGTTCATCTGCTTCTCGTGAAATATCTTTAATTTTTTCAAGATCAATTTTTTTTCGATCATCTGTCACATGAAGCACCTTATCCAAGTGACGGTCCATATAGTATTCGGCTGAGCAATGTGTACATTGAAAGTTACATAAATAACTTTTCTCTAAACGAATAATGGGGCT
>ENA-OSET01002803-OSET01002803.1-sediment-metagenome-genome-assembly--contig:-NODE-2803-length-16477-cov-27.403049_pt1 | contig 16477 bp, 9 predicted proteins | sample MGYA00237882_ERZ534229 | MGnify/ENA primary metagenome ERZ534229 (study PRJEB26408, sample SAMN06266212) | sediment metagenome | isolation source: Hudson Canyon methane seep mesocosm | place... | reverse complement strand
CCACTTAAACCTGTTTCAATACAGTCACTCATTACTAATGGTTTTATTTTCAAACCTAGGCCGAGATACTTATCAACCCCTAATAAATGTTGTTGGCGAACAATAATTTTGGATTCTGGGAATAACTCAGCTTTAGATAAAGAGTCAAGCTGAATGGGGTAGCCAACGGTGAAAAGCGTTTGCTGGTAGATTTCATTATTCCCTGCGAATATTTGAGCACCGCTGGTGATTTCATCGGCATCTATTATTTTGTATAACGACAGATCTAAGCTTCGATCTTCTTTAATAAATTTAGCCCAGAATAAACGTTTGTCATTTTCTGGTTTATTGATGGAAACCAATATAAGAGGGTGGCCCGCGGTGACATGGGATGCTGATAATACAAAGCCAAACTCACCTTTAACGTCAATGAGCACGCCTGAACCGTGGCCATAATAAGGGGAGTTTTGTGTGGTTTTGAGTGGTGAAGCGATGCGAACAACTGTATCTAGTGGTAGTCGTTGTGTTCGCACGGTTGAGTTATTGAGATCCAGCGATGCTTTATTGCATATAGTCGATGCATGCAAAATGGTACTTGTAAAGCCAAGAAAAATGACCCAAAAGGTAATGAAATAATAGGGCATAAACTATTCCTAGTACTTTGCTTAATTAAAATCACATTAAATACATCTTATACTCAAAATAAGACATTTGTGTAATTATTTGGTTTCATTAAGAATTCAACGTTGCGTCAGTACTCTTTTGACTTCTCGATTTAGATGGTTTTAAGCTAGTTAATGATAAGCATGGATATTTAATAGGTGACTTAAAGAATAAAACCAGTCGTTAGGGAAATAGATTCAATTTATTGTTATGGTGGTGATGAATTCCTTATACTATTAACACCTCTTACTTTTATAAATGAATATGAGATTATAATTAGAATCAGTATCGGTGTTGCTAATTATTCTTCAGGGGATAAGGAGTTTGTAGAAATATCTGATAAAGCTAAAAATTCAGGTGAAACCAATATTATCTGCACAGAACAATGACGGAGTAATAGTATTACGTGACTAAAATACATGCTGTTTCTGGCAATAAGATTTATCTTATCATTGGCCTTTATATTCTCTGGATTATTCTTTTTTCTTTTGGTTCATACCAATATGAAAAACAGCAGCGTTATACCAATTTAGATCGCCACTTAGAAAGTGCAGCCTTAACAGTCCCTCTATTATTACCAGATGGATTTCATCATCAGGGCTTGTCACAATCTGCGCACTCAAACGAGCAAGATATCGCTAATATCGTAAAGCTTTCGAAGCTTACTCGCCATAGCGACATTGTCTATATCTATAGCCTTATACTCCAAGATGGAGAAATTCTATTTACCTCATCCAGTGCAACAGACAAAGAGCTCGAAAATAATACTGATTTATCACACTTCTGGGATGTCTATGACGATGTCGATCCTCAGGTCTTTGATGTCTTCAAAAATAAGGCAGAAGCGTATATCGAATATAAAGATAAATGGGGACATTTCCGTAGTGTTTTCATTCCCATTACCAGCGAAGATGGCCGCACTTATGTAGTGGGTGCTGACCTTGATATTTCTTATATTCAAGCTATTTTAAATAAAGATTTATATACAGTTTTAAGCATCAGTGCAGTCTTTGTATTACTCGCAATCTTTTTAGTGTTAGCGTATTCGAAAAATTCTCGCAAATTAGCCTCCACACTTGAAAAGCAAGTTAAAAGTCGGACTGCAAAATTGGCGTTGAGTGAAAGTAAAGTCAACTCTATCTTGGAACATTCACCCGTGGGCATTTTTCATTATGATTTTCATAGCGCCTTAGTGACTGTAAATAAACAGTTTGAGCAGTTGATTGGCAGTCCAAAAGAAGTCTTAATTGGCTTTAATATGCTCGATAATTTAGTTGATGAACAAATGTTGAATGCTCTTCGCCAATCGCTTTCAGGCCAGGTTGGTTTTTATGAAGGGTTTTATAAGTCAGTCACCGGAAATAAAGAGGTTTATTTACAGGCTGATTTTGTTCCCATGCTAGGCAGGCAAGGAGAAATTATCGGGGGCGTGGGTGTTTTTAATGATATAACCTTGCGTAAAAAAGCAGAAGAAGAGCTGCAACTCTTCGCCCGAGTATTCAGTGATACTCATGAGGGTATCACCATTACTGATGCTGATATGAACATCATCGATATCAATCCTGCCTTTAGTGACATTACTGGTTATAGCCGAGATGATATTATTGGGAAAAATCCTCAAATTCTCAGCTCAGGAAAACAAACTACCGAGTTTTATCAGGATATGTGGCAACAACTCAATGAACAAGGACATTGGCAGGGTGAAGTATGGAACCGGAAAAAACAAGGTGAACTTTATGCTGAATTACTCACTATTTCAGCACTCAAAGATAGCAATGACAAAGTCGTTAACTATGTAGGTGTGTTTTCAGACATTACCAGTAGTAAGCAACAACAAGATCAACTTCACCTGATGGCACACTATGATGTACTCACTGGATTGCCTAACCGAGCTTTATTTTCAGACCGATTTCATCAAGCGATTGCTCATAGTAAACGTACAGATCATCAACTTGCTATTTGTTTTCTTGATATAGATAACTTTAAACCAGTTAATGATAACTATGGTCATGAAGTCGGTGATAAATTACTGATTGAAGTTGCAAAGCGTATAACATCTTGTATCAGAGAAGAGGATACCGTTTCTCGCCAAGGAGGGGATGAGTTTGCTTTATTACTTAATGACATCGAGTCACAAAGCCAATGTGAAAAAACATTAGAACGGATACATTTTTCACTTGCTCAAGCCTATATTATTGATGATTATCCTCATAAGATAACAGTATCAAGTGGAGTAACGCTATACCCTGATGATGATGGCGATATTGATACATTACTGCGTCATGCAGATCAGGCTATGTATCAAGCTAAGCTTACAGGTAAACAGCGTTATAAACTATTCAACCCAGAACATGATCACCGCACCATTCAAAAGCATCATGAGTTAGAAATAATTGAACAAGCCTTAGTAAATAATGAATTTCAGCTTTACTACCAACCTAAAGTAAACATGGTGACGGGCGAGGTCTTTGGGGCGGAAGCACTCATTCGTTGGATTCATCCTGAAAAAGGGCTTATTCCACCATTAGATTTTTTACCTACTATTGAAGGAACCAAGTTAGAGATCAATGTAGGTAACTGGGTTATTAATGAAGCTCTTTCTCAACTTGAAATATGGCATCAACAAGGTATGAGACCTGAAGTCAGTGTTAATATCTCTTCGCATCATCTATTGTCAGAAAATTTCTTTACGGATTTAGATATAGCTTTAGCTCAGCATTCGACTGTTGACTCTCAATGTTTTCAACTTGAAATATTAGAAAGCTCTGCCTTAGGCGACCTTAATGTGATTACTTCGATTATTAAAGCTTGCCAAAGAACCTTAGGTGTCAAAGTTGCACTAGATGATTTTGGCACAGGCTATTCATCTTTAACACACTTGAAAAACTTACCTGCAAATACCATTAAAATAGACCAAAGTTTTGTTAGAAACATGATAGATGATCCAAGTGACTTTGCTATTATAGACGGCATTATTGGACTTTCAGATTCATTCAATCGTGAGGTTATTGCTGAAGGCGTAGAAACAACAAATCATGGATTAATGTTACTGATTATGGGCTGTGAACAAGCTCAAGGTTATGGTATCGCTAAGCCCATGCCTGCTGATGACTATCCTCAATGGCTTAATGACTATGCCCCTAATCAAGAATGGCTATTGTGTGGCAATAAGCATCGAACTACAAAAGAAAATAAAATAAAATTATTCAAGCTGATTACTCAACAGTGGAAAAACAGATTCATAAGCAATATTCAGTCTGCATCAGAAAGTATTGATCACTGGCCTATTATGGATGACAAACACTGTCCTGGTGGTATGTGGATTCAACGAGCAATACAAGAACAGTTATTTGAGTTAGATGACTTGGATCAACTAATTGAGACCCATGAAGCATTGCATCTCATCGCTCAGGGTATGCTCAAACAATATCAAGATGGTGATATAGATACTGCACGAGAGGGTTTGCCGGAACTTCAAACGGCCTTTGATAAAATGAATAATGCTTTGGATCTATTTGTGTAATCTCCGAACAAACAATCACTGCAAACTTGGTACCTCACACTCTAACCCAGCCAGTTCCAGCCAAGCCACCTTAAACTACCTTAAACTACCCACAACATTACTCCATTTACGCTAAATGTATGAACCCTATCGCCTATATATCCCTCAATTTAAGAGGAGACATTTTTTCCTGTATAATGACTCTCTTGATCTCAGGTCTGATACGCATTAAAAATCTTAAAATACGGCGCTATCTCAAAGACTGTTTCAATTTCACATTAAAAGGAAAAAACAAACATGCTGTTATCAGCTAAACAAGACTGGCTGGGCAATATCCGTGGAGATATTCTCGCTGGGATCGTCGTTGCCATTGCACTAGTTCCAGAGGCGATAGCCTTTTCAATTATCGCTGGTGTCGATCCTAAAATTGGTCTGTATGCTTCATTCGCTATTGCTGTCATTATTGCTATTGTCGGTGGTCGAGCAGGAATGATTTCAGCAGCAACAGCAGCAACAGCCTTGTTGATGGTGACATTAGTTAAAGATTATGGCTTGCAATATCTACTAGCCGCAACGGTGTTAGCTGGTGTGCTGCAAATTGTGGCAGGGTATCTCAACCTGCATAAATTCATGAGTTTTGTGTCTAAATCGGTGATGACAGGGTTTTTAAATGCCTTAGCGATACTGATTTTCATGGCTCAAGTACCTGAACTGATTGGCGTTACATGGCATATGTATGCTTTAACAGCCTTTGGTCTAGGAATAATCTATTTGTTCCCTTATGTTCCGGTAGTCGGTAAGATTTTACCGTCACCACTCATCAATATTATTGTATTAACGTTAATTGTTCATTTCATGGGCATAGACGTGAGAACGATTGGTGATATGGGCGAATTGCCTGATACATTACCAATCTTTTTATGGCCTGATGTTCCATTTAATATGGAAACATTATTAATCGTATTGCCATATTCAGTATCGATTGCTGTAGTTGGTTTATTAGAATCATTACTAACAGCAAACGTAATCGATGAATTAACCGATACGGAGAGTGATAAGAAGCGTGAATGTAAAGGCCAAGGTATCGCTAATATTGGTTCTGGTCTTATCGGTGGTATGGCTGGTTGTGCCATGATTGGTCAATCTATTATCAATGTTAAATCTGGTGGTCGAGGTCGTTTATCGGCAATGGTTGCAGGTATCGTTTTATTAATCTTAGTTGTTTTCTTAAGTGATATCTTGAAGATTGTTCCTATGGCTGCATTGGTTGCTGTAATGATTATGGTATCAATTGGTACCTTTAACTGGGTTTCACTGAAAGAGTTAAAATCAAACCCAACCAGCGCTTCTGTCGTGATGATTGCTACAGTAATTGTTGTGGTATGGACTCATAATCTGGCCATAGGTGTATTTACAGGTATATTAATCGGTTCATTATTTATGGCTCAACGCCTAAGTCAGTTCATGTATGTTGACTCTAATTATGATGATGCTTCTGATACGCGTACTTATAATGTTATTGGTCAGATTTTCTTTAATTCATCTGAACGATTTATTGCCTTCTTTGATTACAAAGAGGCGGTGGATAAAATTGTTATTGATGTACATCGAGCTCATTTCTGGGATATCACTGCGGCTGCAGCATTAGATAAAGTCGTCATTAAGTTGCGTCGTGAAGGTGCAGATGTCAGTATTATTGGCTTGAACGAAGCGAGTGAAACATTATTAGATAGATTTGCTGTGCATGATAAACCTGAAGAAATTGAAAAAATCATGGGAGGACACTAACAATGACTGCTGAAAGAAAAGGACTCATCTTAGCCGGAATTGACGGTTCAGATTTAAGTAACTCTGTTATTGACACTACGATTTGGATTTCTAAACAAAGCCAATCTCCAGTCAAGTTCTTACACACGATTGAACATTCACACCATAGCGACACCCCTCATCATGAAGGCAACTTAACGCCTAATATGAAAGAGCATTTGTTAGAAGAGCTTTCAGATGAAGAGCGTGCAGAAAGCAAACAAATGATTGCGGATGGCAAAACCATTATCAATAATGCTCGTGAAAAAGCTGAACAAGCTGGCTTAACAGATATTATTGCTAAGCAACGTCATGGCTCATTGCCTGAAGCATTGGTTGATTTAGAATCTGAATTATCAATGGTTGTATTAGGGTCTAAGGGTGAAGATCATCAGGGTGAAAAACAAGGCTTAGGGGCTCAATTAGAAGAAGCTATCAGAGCAATCCATACACCTGTATTTATTGTCAAAGATGAGTTTTCTACACCTAAGAAGATGATGTTTGCTTACAATGGTAGCCCAACATCAAAAACTGCATTGCAGTTAGTTGCTCAAGGCCATTTTTGTAATCAAGCTTTAGAGGTTCATATTGTCAGTGTTAAAAGTACATTTGATGATGCTCAAGCATTAATAGACGAAGCGACAGCAGTGTTTGAAAAAGAAAATGTGACAGTCACTACAAAAGCACTTGTCGGTGAAGCTATTGATGAGTTAACAGCATATCAACAAGAAAATGATATTGATGTCACGGCTATGGGTGCATTTAGCCATGGTAAAGTTCATGGTTTCTTTTTTGGTAGTTTCACTACTCGGATGTTATTGGAAAGTAATACGAACTTCCTTTTAATTCGTTAGAATTTTACTGATAGTTACAAACTAAAGCCTCTAACTGCATTGCAGCTAGAGGCTTTTTACTTTTGTACTTATAAAATAATTTAGCACTAGTACCAAAGTACAATAGACACGATTGCTGTTTTAATTTATTGTCACTACATACTTCGATATATTTAGCTATATCGTTGATAACGGAGTTTCAATTTTAAGGGAATAAAAATGGCTAATCAAATTGGCACGATCAGTGTAATTGTAGGTACTGTAGTTGCAACGGCTACAGATGGTACACAAAGATATCTCCAAGTGGGCGACCACGTTTTTTCAGATGAAATAATTACAACTGCTGGCAATGGTGCTATCGAGATCGAGTTTTCTGATGGCAGCGTGATGGATATGGGCAGGTACTCACAAACACGCTTGGATAATGACTTTTTCCCTCAACAGAACGCAACACAAGACTCAATTGATAATGATGTTGCAGGTCTGCAACAGGCATTATTAGAAGGTGCTGATCCAACTCAAACTACTGAGCCAACAGCCGCTGGTTCGAATACTCAAAATGATGGCAATGAAGGGATAGAGGCTGTTCAAGTTTCTTATGAGCAACAATTTGTGGAGCCGACCTCAGGTTTTATTACATCAGGCGTTGGACAAGATGCTGCTCTCATAGAAGAGCTAGAGTCAGACAATGAAATAGCACCCATTATCGCCCCTGAGATTTTAGATACAGATCAAAACGGTAATAATCAGCCTATTGTTACTGATGTTGAGTCACAATCAATTAGTGGTGAGATCCTGCTAAATGGGACAGCAACAACTTCTGTTGATTATTGGAATTTCACTCACAATGGCGGTGATTTAACCGTTGATATGCTGACAGAAATAAGTGGTCAGTTTAATCAAAATGGCACTAATGGTATTGCTTACAATGAGCTAGATGGTGATAATGTTCAAAGCTCATTAGACATCATGATTAGAGTGTATTCTCTTAACTCAGATGGTTCTCGAGGTGCTCTGCTCGGGGTCAATGATGACAGTAATAACCCAGGGTTTGATGGGTCACTCTATGACCGTGATTCGCAACTTTCACTGAATAACTTACCTCAAGGTAACTACCAACTCGTTGTAGGTGCTTGGGATTTAACAGCTGCTGAGGTTGATAGTGGAATCAATAATGTTGACGATATTAATTGGTATTTTGAGGGACCTTATCAATTAACACTACACAGTGAAAACGGTGCTCAATTGAAAGAAAAAGGCATTGCTTTTGAAGCTGTTGACGGAAGTACTCTTTTTGAAAATACACTTCCTGATGTTACCGATGCTGATATAACGGATACTCATGACTACTCATTAGTTGCAAATAGTGAAACGCTTTCTCAAAGTAATCCAGCAGGCGCGATTATTACGCCTCCTACAATATCAGTGAATCCAGATGGTCAATACAGCATAGAGGGCGATTTTAATTCCTTAGCTGTGGGAGAAACGGCTACTGTAACTTTCCAATATGTAGCTGATGATAAAAAAGGGTTTGATGGTACAGATGGTGTTAATGAGACATCAGTTAGCGAACCCGCAACGGTAACGATTACTATTCAAGGAACCAATGATGCACCGGTGATTACCTCTACAGTAGCCGATGGCAAAGGTAGTGCGACAGAAGCAGGGCATCACAGTGATGGCAGCATCGCGGCAGCAACTATGGCTGAAGGCAGGTTAAGTAGTAGTGATATTGATAATAACAATACGGCTACTTGGTCTGGTAACAGTAATGGCACGTACGGAAATTTTAATATTAATAGTAGCACTGGCGTGTGGACTTATACTGTTGATTCGACCTCAGGTTCAGCAGCAGATCAATTGGCGGAGGGGGAATCAAAAACTGAAACCTTCACTGCGACAGTAACTGATGATAAAGGCGCTACTGCAACACAAAATGTGACGGTCACAATTTTGGGTACTAATGACGCGCCTATCGCTCATAATGATGACTTAAATATTGCAACACAAGAAGATACTTCAATAATCATTGACGTGTTAGCGAACGATTTTGATGTTGATCATGATGTATTGAATATAACCGCTATACAAGGGCAGCTTGTTGGCACTGGTCAAACTGTCAATGTAAGCGATGGCGTTGATATTATTGGGACTGCAAAGCTTATTGTGTTGGGTGGAAAGGACCAAATAGAGTTTACGCCGGTGGCAAATTATAGTGGCGAAGTAAGTTTTGAATATACGATGAGTGATGGCACTCTTTCTGATAGTGCTGTAGTCAATCTAGCTGTCAGCCCTGTAGCTGATGCACCTAGATTAATTATGAGTATTAGTGAAACAGCAACAAATCATATTGTAAATGGTAGTTTTGAAGACCTTGATGTTACTGAACGTTGGGATCATTTTAATGCTGATCAAATTAATGGCTGGGATTCAGCTTCAGATATAGAAATTTGGGATCATGTCGGAAGTTATACCGCCTCCGAAGGTCAACAGCATATGGAGTTAGACTATGCTGGAGCGATTGATTCTGTCTCACAGACTATGAACTTGACTGCAGGAAGCTATACTTTGACATTTGATGCTGCCAATAGAGGGACAATGACGGCAACAAATCCTAATAATGATTTTACAGTGCTGTGGAATGACCAAGTTGTTAAATCTATTAAAGGTTCTGAAATCAGCAATGGTGCCGATGGTGTTTGGGATAGTTTTACTTTTGAGGTGAGCGCTCTAGAAGGGGCCAATACACTATCATTTAGTGAAACTGCCAGAGGTAATAATAGTAACGGGCCACTTATAGATAATGTGAAATTATTAGATTATAGCTATGACTTAACTATCAATGCTTCTTTAATAGATATCAGTGAAAGTCTTTCTCAAGTTACTATCCCAGTAGCATCTTTAAACGGTGTAACGATACAAGAACTTATCGGCGTGGTAAGTCTTGATGGTGCTAATTATAAAATAGCTGTGAATGATGGGATGGATACGACGGTAAAACTGCTTTCTACAACTCAATTAATGGCAGCCGATATTAATGCCATTCAAGGAAGCATAAGTTCATCTGAAATGCTTGGAAGCAATGTTATTGATACGGAAACAACAACAGAAAATGCGCTGTTAGAAGTGGCTAATATTGATAGTGGTAGAGACCATTATGTAAGCATAGGAAGTACTGCCAACGAGCTACTTCAAGGTATTAATGATGGTAGTTCAACAAACCTGATTGGTGATGCTGGTGATGATGTCTTGTTTGCAAGTGTCGGACAGGATAATTTAACAGGCGATGCAGGTAATGATAATTTTGTTTGGACAAAAGAGAGTGTTGATGGCGCAGGCGGTCCAGCAGATCTTCTCGTCGACTTTACTGTCGGTGATGATACCTTAGATCTATCAGATTTATTATCTGATGGTTCACATACGATTGCTGGACTTAATAATGGTGGTGACTTGCAAGTTCAAATCACTAAGGTTGGTTCAGGCGTTGTACAGCTAATAGATCTACAAGATGTATCGGCAGGATCAGATGCAACAGTTAGTCTTAATAATTTATTAAATGATGGCAGTATAAATGATGGTATTTAAGTGGTGATTTGATTCACTAATATTGATTACCCATTAAGAATTAAAGCCTCTAGTTGTGTTGCAGCTAGAGGCTTTTTTAACTTTAGTGTTTGTGAAATTAGTGTTTAAAAAAACGACTACCATTAACAATATAACCCTGACCATAACTGTCATAGCACATTGTGCCGCCAACATTTTGGTACTGACCATAATGATCGACAATTGTTTTACTTACTGGATGACAAGAAGTCCTGACGTTATTATTGTAACTATGGCGGTTGTAATTATAATTATTCCCATACGATCTTGTTGAATATCGCTTGTATGAGTAATGTTTTTTATAATGATGATTACGATTTTTAGAATAGCCTAAATAGACCGATGAATGTTGACCGTAATGACCACCACTATAACCAAGTGCTAGCGATGAGTTTCTGTGCGAGTCTCTGGCGCTTACTGAGGTACTCATCACCAATAAACCTAAAGAGATGAGTATTAATTTAGTGGGTGTATTCATGCGTTTATCCTCCTATGGAATAATGACTACTTCCATAATTAGTAGACCTGTTAATCTAATGTAGAGTTCCTAAGTTATTAATTTCATTGCTTCTGTTCTGTAAATACTAAACCTTCAGGATGGAAGGCATACCAAGCAAACCAGAATGTCACAATAGACGGTAGTTCTTCACCTTGATGTTCTAAAACCCTAGCATTCTGGTATTGTTTGTTAAAACGAATTACTAAATTTTTGCCAACAAAGCTATCACTTAAATCACCATTTGTTTTTTCCAATTCTGAAAAAGGATAAGCCTTAAATTTACCTTCTATTTCGATACCTAGAACTAAGGACTTGGGATGGTAACTATTATTCTGTGCCGCAACAGGGAACCAGATACTATTATCAAGTTCATAGCCAACATATGGGCTAGATGTGTAATCACGTCGATAGCCTGTTTCAGTCGATAAAACAAGTGTGTTTGGATGCTGCTGTTTCCAGTCTTGCCATGTCGTATTTTGCATGGGAATAGCTGTTAAATGATGATCTTTGAGTGGCCCACTTATAGCCGTACTCATTATTTGCGACCAAAGGCTCTCAGTTTCTCTATCATACAGAAGTACATCACTGTTATAGAGTAAGCCGGACACGCCAAAACTATGTTTCTTCCCTTTTATATTAGCTGAATAAGCAATACCACTGCGGCATAAAGGACAAAAGGTAATAGCAACAGGGTGACTATTAAAATTATCATTCACAACTTCATGATAGTTCATGATCTTTATGGGGTATGCCTTAATAATACCTTGAAAATTAATGCCTAAAACACGATCTGTGTTTTGTAAAAAATCAACATCGTTAACAAAGATGAACTTAGGATTATCAAGTGATGGAATACCGTCTTTAGGAGGGCCACCTCCCATAATAAGAGCAGCTGGTACCGAAGCATTACTGAGATCAAAACCATTGTTGGCAAGACCAATGCGGTTAAATACGAGAAAGCTCAGTATTGCAACTAAAATAATTAACACGATTTTTTTCATGTTCCTCACCTCATTATTAGAGGAGGTTTTCTTTTACAAACCAATTCTTAATTGTTGCTAGTGACGAGTGGCAATGCTTATTGTTACAAATTAATAGTGTTAATCAGATAGTATTCACCGTACTTGGATAAATTAATATGAAAGAGGTATGTAACATTTAGGCTTTCATTGCATCTAATGAATCTATATCAATGAAGATACACGCATCACGCTGACAGAAAAATGTTTATTTTAAGGACTTAAATGAAAAAAACAGACTATGACCTATGCATTATCGGTGGTGGTGCCGCAGGTTTAGTTACGGCCGCAGGTGCTGCATCTTTAGGTGCAAAGGTAATTCTAATTGAAAAACACAGATTGGGTGGTGATTGCCTTTATACGGGTTGTGTACCAAGTAAAACCCTAATTCATTCAGCTGATGTGGCCAATACAGTTAAAACTGCACATCTCTCGGGAATTTCAGCCGATCTTAATCCGATAGATCAAAATTCTGTAATGCATCGAGTTGCTGAAGTCATTAAAACGATTGAACCCAACGATAGTCCAGAACGTTTTCGTGCAATGGGAGTGGAAGTTGTATTTGCAGAAGCCCATTTTATTGCTGAAGACCGATTATTAGTTGAAGGTCGTGAAATTACAGCACGAAAGTTTGTCTTGGCAACAGGCTCTCGACCATTTGTGCCAGCGATTTCAGGATTGGATAGTGTCGATTATTTCACCAATGAAACTATTTTTAGTATTACTGAAAATATACCGCATTTAATTGTTGTGGGTAGTGGCGCTATCGGCTGTGAAATGGCGCAGAGTTTTGCCCGTCTAGATAGTAAAGTAACACTGTTGAGTAATACTGGTTTATTGCCACTGGAAGATGTAGATATGAGTGGGGTAGTCGAAAAGCAATTTTTGGCTGATGGCATTGATTTACATTTAGGTATTACGATCACCCAAGTTGACAAGACTGCAACAGGGATTCACGTACAGATTATAGACGATCATCGACAAGTCACATCTGAAATTGAAGGCAGTCATTTACTCATTGCGACAGGCCGTCGTTCAAATGTAGAAAATCTTGGTTTAGATAGGGCAGGGGTTAAGGTTAATAATGGCCGTTTAGAAGTGGATGCCAGACTACGTACCAGTAACAAAAAAATCTTTGCCTGTGGTGATGTAGCAGGACCTTACCTGTTCACTCATATGGCCGAGCATCAAGCAGGAATTGTATTAAGAAATACCTTATTTCACTTGCCTGCTAAATCCCAAACAACAGGCATTCCTTGGTGCACATTTACATCGCCTGAACTAGCTCGTGTTGGTTTGTCAGAACGAGAAGCACTACAAACCGGCGTGAAGCACTCTGTTTATAGTTTCCCTTTTGCAGAAAATGATCGTGCCATTAGTGAAGGTAGCACTGAAGGTATGGCAAAAATAATTACTACACCAAAAGGAAAATTATTAGGTGCTTGTATTGTTGGCCCACACGCTGGTGAATTGATTGCTGAATATGTGCTTGCCATTTCTCAAGGGCTGAATGTATCAGCCTTAAGTAATACAATACATATCTATCCAACCTTAGCTCATATTAATCGACGTGTTGCAGATCAAAGAATGAAAGAGGCGTTAACACCAAGTCGACGTCGTTGGATTAAACGTTTATTTGGTTTACGAGGGACACATTAGTGATCAAAAAATTACTTATTGTTATTGGACTATTAGGTCTTGTAGCATTATTTTTTATCAATGGCGGTCAGGAATATCTAAACTTCGACAGTCTAAAACAACATAAAGATGAACTTCTTGCTTATGCTAATGAACATTATTGGCAAGCTTTTTTTATGATTGGTGGTGTTTATATTGTTTCGACCGTTTTAAATTTACCGGGCGCTGCAATTATGTCTTTGGCTATTGGATTCATCTTTGGCCGCTGGCATGGTGTGTTGCTAGCCACTACAGCCGCAACAATTGGTGCGGTGTTGGTTTTTTGGGTTGCACGATACCTCATTGCTGACTGGGCTCGGCATCGTTTAGAGAAAATGCAGTCAACAAAAAGTATTATGGCTAACCTTCATGACGATGCTTTCAGTTATCTACTATTTATGCGTGCCGTGCCCTTATTTCCATTCTGGTTTGTTAATATGATTTTTGCATTTAGCCCCATCAATACGAAGCAATATCTTATTGGAACTTATTTTGGAATGTTGCCCGTAAGTTTTGTATTGGTAAATCTAGGTCAATCATTGTCTACAGTTGATTCTATGGCGGAGTTATTTAATACTGAGGTCATTATTTCCTTTGTTCTTATCGGCGTCCTCGCCTTGATTACAACAACAATAATGCGGATTCGTAAACATCGTTCATTAGCTGAAGAAACAAATCAATAATTATGCATGAAACACTGAGTCATTTAGAAAATTCTACTTTTCCAAAGCTATCACGTAACAAGCTTGAAATTATTCAGCTTAATTTAGGCTATCTTTGTAATTTATCTTGTTTGCATTGTCATGTTAATGCCGGGCCTAAACGTACCGAGTTAATGACCAAGGAAACAATTGATCAAGTATTAGAATTGGCAATACAAACAGGTGTGACAACGCTGGATTTAACCGGTGGTGCACCTGAAATGAATCCACATTTTAAATATTTGGTTGAACAAGCCAGTCAACTTAACATTAGCATTATTGATCGTTGTAATTTAGTCATCTTAGAAGAAGAAGGGTATGAAGACTTAGCCAAGTTTTTAGCTGAACATCATGTCACTGTTGTTGCATCTTTACCGTGTTATTTAGAAGAAAATGTCGATACGCAACGTGGTAATGGCACATTTCAAAAGAGTTTAGCAGCCTTAAAGCGTTTAAATGATTTGGGCTACGGCCAACAAGATAGTGACTTGATATTAGACCTAGTATTCAACCCACAAGGCCCAAGCTTACCACCCGCACAACAGTCACTTGAACTAAGTTACAAAGCGCATTTGCAGCAGCACTATGACCTAGTGTTTAATCATTTATATACCATCACTAATATGCCGATCAAACGTTTTGGCAGCACACTTATTAGTAAAGGAAACTTCGATGAGTATATGGGATTATTAGTTGACAGTTATAACCCACAAACACTTAAACAAGTGATGTGTATCAATACCATTAGTATTGATTGGCAGGGTAATGTCTACGACTGTGACTTTAATCAAATGCTTGAATTATCATTGGCGGATCATTTATCGAAAGTACATATTACCGACTTATTGATGAGTGAGCTTACCGGTAAAAACATTGCTACACGACAACATTGTTATGGCTGTACAGCGGGGCAGGGAAGTAGTTGTAGTGGAGCTTTATCGTGAAAAACATAAATATTTATTACTTCACCGTCATTCCCGCGAAAGCGGGAATCCAACGATAGCAGCCAGATCCACTATCCATGGATCCCCGCGTACGCGAGGATGACAAGCAGAAAAGGAACAAAGATGGAATTAGAACACAGCGTATTAGACCGTTATTCAGAAGGTGCAGAAGAAAGACAGCCTGATCTTTGTTGTCCTGTTGATTATGATGCAAGTTTATTAAAGTTACTGCCGCAAGAGATTATTGATAAAGATTACGGTTGTGGTGATCCTTCTCGTTATGTGAAAGAAGGTGACATAGTTCTCGACCTTGGAGCAGGTTCAGGCAAGATTTGTTATATGGCAGCTCAATTAGTTGGAGAGCAAGGCAAAGTCATTGGCATTGATATGAACGATGACATGTTGGATCTTGCACGAAAATATCAGCCTGAAATGACAGAAAAGCTAGGAGGTAATCGTGTTGAATTTGTTAAAGGTTTAATTCAAGATTTAGCTGTTGATTTAGATGCTGTAGATCAACATTTAGAACAATATCCAATCAATAATGCTGAAAGTTTACTGCGTCATCAGACATGGCAACAAAAACAAACTCAAACCACTCCTTTGATTGAAGATAATACAATTGATCTGGTTGTTTCTAACTGTGTTTTAAACCTTGTTCATGATAGTGATAAAGCGAAGATGATTGACGAGATTTTTCGTGTTGTTAAACCGGGTGGACGTGTTGCTATTTCAGATATCGTCAGTGATGAATATGTTCCACAACACCTTAAAGATGACACTACACTATGGAGTGGCTGTATCTCTGGTGCCTTACAAGAACAAGACATGTTAGATGATTTTGTTAAAGCGGGCTTTGTAGCTGTTGCCTATGACAAATGGGAAAGTGAACCGTGGCAAGTGGTTGAAGGTATTGAATTTCGTTCAGTAACCATTACAGCCACTAAACCTAAAGCAGAACCTTGTTTAGATGTTGGTCATGCCGTGATTTATCGTGGACCTTATTCTGAAGTTTATGATGATGAAGGTCATGTTTATCCACGAGGCCAACGAATTGCCACGTGTGCGAGATCATTTGAACTGATGACTCAAGGTGTTTATGGTGAAGACTTTATAGGCATTACACCTAAGATATTGAAAGAAGCAACATCATGGTGTGCACCTGCTGGCACGGTTCGACCTGCAAGTGAAACTAAAGGTGGTACTCATAGTGGTTCTACTGAATGTTGCAGCGACGATAGCAGTTGTTGT
>ENA-OSET01002802-OSET01002802.1-sediment-metagenome-genome-assembly--contig:-NODE-2802-length-16486-cov-20.750868_pt1 | contig 16486 bp, 16 predicted proteins | sample MGYA00237882_ERZ534229 | MGnify/ENA primary metagenome ERZ534229 (study PRJEB26408, sample SAMN06266212) | sediment metagenome | isolation source: Hudson Canyon methane seep mesocosm | place... | reverse complement strand
TTTTAAAACCTCAATGGCCGAGGCATCGTATTCATTAGTCATAATCATAACTTCTTCATTATTCGTGCCCGAAGAGTAGCAGGTGACGAGTCAAAACAACAAGTATTAATCCTAAATTTAAATATTAAGCGTTGATATGTTATCTTCAATTCACTATGCTTTGATGTTAAAGATAGAATTGTAGTTCGGGAACAACATAGAGATTATTATAAAATGATAAAACTAATTTTTAGAGTTTTTGCCAGTTTATTTTTATTCTCAATGATTGCTGCTTGCGATCAAGGTGAACAAGCCTATCAACCTGAATTCACTGAACAGCCATCCTCTAGTGCCAATATCTACCTGTTTGGTATTCACCCCTTACATAACCCTCAACGCTTACATGAATTATATGGCCCAATCATGGACTATTTAGAGCAGCATATTGAAGGGGCACAGTTCAGAGTTGAAGCTTCTCGCAATTATAATGAGTTTGATAAAAAGCTCTACGCAGGAAAATTTGATTTTGCCTTACCGAATCCTTTTCAAACGCTTAATTCACTTCAGCATGGCTATCGTGTCTTCGGCAAGATGGGGGACGATGATAATTTTCGTGGCATCCTCCTTACTCGCAAAGATAGTACTATTGAACTAGTCACCGATCTAAAGGGAGGAAAAGTCAGCTACCCGGCCAAGACAGCCCTTGCCGCAACGATGATGCCCCAATATTACTTACAAACTAATGGCATTGATATTAATAAAGATATTGAGAACCTTTATGTTGGTTCTCAAGAATCTTCAATTATGAACGTCTACCTCGGTCATGTCTCGGCGGCAGCGACATGGCCAATACCCTGGTTAGCATTTCAAACAGAACAAGCTGATAAAGCAGCATTACTAGAATTAAAATGGCAAACAGAACCTCTCATCAATAACGGCCTCGTTGCCCGTGATGATATGCCTGATGAATTGGTTCAGCGTGTTGCCGAGTTACTCTCTACATTACACGAATCCTCTGAAGGTCAAGCTATGTTGGCCAAGCTACCTATTTCACGTTTTGAACTTGCCACTAACAATACCTTTTATGTAATTCAAGATTTCCTCGACAAGTTTCATCACGAAATTCCACATCAACCAGAATGAAAGCACTACAACATTTCTGGTTTGGTTCAATCCGACGCCAGCTCACACTGTCCTTCGCATTAGTAACAAGCCTTGTTATGTTCACCTTTAGCTACCAGATAGTACAAGATGAACGTGAGTTTTTACTGAAACAAAACCTTCTTCATCTTTCTGAACTGGGTCAATCTATTGCCGTGAGTAGCACCTCATGGTTACTTGCAGATGATGTTGTCGGCTTACAAGAAGTATTGCATGGCATCACAGGCATTCCTCATATTAAATATGCCATGGTGCTCTCTCCAGAAGGTCGAGTTATGGCAGCTAATGACGCTGCTACTATAGGCCTTTATCTGCACGATGAAATTAGCCAGAAAATCATACAGTCTAACTCTACTAAACCTCAGGTTTTGCTCGATAATAGAAATATGGTCGACATAGCTGTACCAGTTATAGCTCAATCAGAGCTTATTGGATGGATCCGTATTGCCAGTGGACGAAACGAACTCAATGAAAATTTAGCCTCTGTTGTTCAAGACAGTCTCATACTAGGCCTATCTGCTATTGCTATCAGTATTTTAATTGCACTTCTGCTCTCGAAAGGGTTAACAGCAAAGCTAGACCGTATTCTACAGGTTGCGAACCAAGTCCATGCAGGTCAATTCAATATGCGTATTGATAAAATTGATGTGGGTGAAATTGGCGATCTCGCTAGCAATATAAACCGTATGCTTGATGCTCTCCATTCAGCTAATCAACGTAACGAACTACTTTTAGCTTCAATGGCTGATGGGATCTATGGTGTAGATATGGATGGCATCACTACCTTTATCAATCCAGCTGGAGCAAAAATGCTGGGGTATTCAATGGATGAATTGGTTGGTAAAAAACAGCATAGTCTCACACACCATACTCATCGTGATGGCACACATTATCCTGCTAAAGACTGCAAAGTTTATGCGGCATTTCGTCAAGGCACAAGCTATCACGTCACGGATGAATTATTTTGGCGCAAAGACAATACTAGCTTCCCTGTCGAATACGTCAGTGCCCCCATTATTGAAGATGGCAAAATCACTGGTGCCGTAGTGTCATTCAGTGATATCACCCAGCAAAAAAGAAATGAAGAATTAATCTGGCGCCAAGCTAACTTTGATGCGCTGACTGATCTGCCAAACCGACGTCTATTCCAAGAACATTTAGACCATGAAATAAAAAGAGCCAAGCGTTCAACTACTTTATTTGCACTATTTTTTATTGATCTTGATCACTTTAAAGAAATCAATGACACACTTGGGCATGATATGGAAGACGTTTTATTACAAGAAGCCGCGCAACGCTTAAGTGAGTGTGTGCGAGAAACCGATGTTGTCGCTCGAATGGGAGGCGATGAATTCACGGTTATTTTAACGGACTTAGATTCTCCCGATAATATTGAACATATCGCACAAAGTATTCTCAACAAATTAGCTAAGCCATTTATACTTGGCAATGAATCATCATATCTCTCAGCCAGTCTCGGGATTACCATATATCCTGAAGATGCGACTACACCGACTGCATTGCTAAAAAATGCTGATCAAGCGATGTATGAAGCAAAATCTCAAGGTCGAAATCAAGTTCAATACTTTACCCCTGTCATGCAAGAAAGTATTCAAAATAGAATGTCATTAATTCACGATTTACGTGAAGCGCTAAGTAATCAACAATTCAGAGTATTTTATCAGCCTATTGTCGATATCCAGACGGGAAAAATCCACAAAGCAGAAGCTCTGGTTCGTTGGCAACACCCTACTCAAGGTTTAATCAGTCCGGATGCGTTCATTCCTATTGCGGAAGATACAGGGTTGATCATTGATATTGGTGACTGGGTGTTTAAACAGGCGGCTGAACAAGTTAAAAAATGGCGCACATCATACAATGCCGAGTTTCAAATTAGCGTTAACAAATCACCCGTTCAGTTTCATAATGAACTTGGCACCAGCCATAATGATTGGTTTGAATACTTGGAAACACGCAATCTTCCTGGACAAAGTATTGTCATGGAAATAACTGAAAGTATCTTAATGAGCTCGAAAGATTTGGTTGCCTCTCAGTTGCTATTATTACGAGAGGGCGGTATTCAAATTGCCCTTGATGACTTTGGTACAGGTTATTCATCTCTCGCCTATCTCAAGAAGTTTGATATTGACTACATCAAGATAGATCAATCGTTTGTGCGAAACTTGGCTCTAGGCTCCGAAGATTTAGCACTCTGTGAAGCGATTATTGTTATGGCTCACAAGCTAGATATGCAAGTCATTGCAGAAGGTGTTGAAACAAAAACACAATTTGATTTATTAGCTGAGGCTGGCTGTGATTATGCTCAAGGTTACTTATTTTCCAAACCTGTACCGGCTGATGAGTTTGAGAAATTACTCCAAGTGTAATGTTTCACCACTAATAGTCCCCTTCTTGCTGCTAAGATATCCTTGACAGCTTTTTTAAAGCGAGTAAGATATCTATATAATTGTTTACTAATATAGGTATTCCCATGAATATTGATCGTATTGTTTTCGCATTTGCTGGTAGTGTCATATTACTCAGTGTACTTCTGTCTAACATCCATCACCCTGCTTGGATGTGGCTCACCGTCTTTGTTGGAGCCAATCTATTACAAGCGGCATTTACAGGTTTTTGTCCTTTAGCCAGAATACTTAAAGCCGCAGGTAAAAAAGCAGGTCAGGCTTTCGATTAACACATTAGGTATTTTATACCTCGGTATCTCACAATGAATAAACTATTACTTGTAGTACTCGCAATGTTTTCGAGCAATATTATTGCCAATGAACATCAACAGTTCACCCAGCAAAGTCAGGCGGCCATTAAAGAATTTGCCGGCACTTTAAAAGGGTCACTTGTCACAGCAATGAAAGCAGGTGGTCCAATCGAAGCAATAACGGTCTGTAATCAAGTTGCACCTGTTATTGCTACTGAATTGTCCAAAAAATATGGCATGGAGATCGCTCGTACTAGCTTAAAAGTACGTAATCAGAATAACAAAGCTGATGGGTGGGAAAATGATGTGTTAACTCAGTTTGAGCAACTTAAAGAAAATGGCGATCCTATTCAATCATTAGTCTTTAGTGAGATTGTTAAGAGTGATGGTAGCCAAGAAATGCGTATGATGAAAGCCATTCCAACGGGGAAAGTGTGTTTAACATGTCATGGTAGTAATATTGATCAATCTGTTCAAAAAAGTATTCATGAACTTTATCCTGACGACCAAGCAACAGGATTTAAGCTAGGTGATATACGTGGTGCATTTACTGTGAGACAAACCATACAACCATAAAAACAAAAAGCCCACATACTTCACAGTATGTGGGCTTTAGTATTCTTAGCCTAAGAAAACTTATTTCAATGAAATAGTTTCCGTACGCCCTTTTGTTGCAATCGTTAACTTACCTTCACTTGCTAACCAGCCAATTGCACGTTGTGCAGTCTTAGCATCTAAGCTTGTATCTTTAGTGATTTTTGTCACACTGCTTGCACCATTTGTATTTAGGTATTTCCACACTACACCTGCTGCTGTTCCAATTGAATCTGCCATGTTTTAAAACTCCATTATCAGGTTATTTAGTATCTTAGAATTACTTTAAAATGAATCAAAGTGTTGTTTAAAAAATATTCTACACTAGACATTACTGTTTTTAATAGAGAATATCTTCCCGATCTTTTCTCTCATCACTTTCTTCTTCAATTTCCCAACTATATTTTTTCTCTGGCGGTTTAGGGTCCTTATTTCGAAAATAGATAGCACAAAACACGCCCATCAAAGCACCAAACAAATGTGTTTCAAATGATATTTCTTCTTTTGTCGGCAACACACCCCATACCATGCTTCCATAAAGAAAAAACACAATCATCGCCAGCGCCATGGCCGGCTTGTCTCTTCTTATCACACCGATTAAAAACAAGAAAAACATCATGCCATGGGTCAATCCACTCGCACCAAAATGATAAGCATCTCGGGCAAATAACCATACCCCTATTCCTGAACCGACATAGATAATTAAGAAAGTCGCCTTAGCTGATTTGGGGTATTCATAAAACAAGGCGGTCGTTAAAATAAATAGGGCCAGTGTATTTGAAAACAAATGTTCAAACGATCCATGGATCATTGGCGCAAGTAGAATACCTAATAAACCTGAGATTTCTCTTGGTTCAACACCCACAATATTAAAGTGTAAATTAAAGGCTAATTCCACCCCTTTTATTAACCATACAACGATAATGGAAAAAATCACTTTAATCGCAATAGGTTTTAATAATACTGGGTTTTCAGCTTCCATCATAAGACTCGTTCTATGGCCTCACAAGCAGCCAGAATCACTTTTCTCGGTGCGGCAATATTCATTCGCATAAAGCCACTTCCCGACTCACCAAAGCTAATTCCTGGGTTCATGCCTACTTTGGCTTTATTGATAAAAAACGACTTCAATTCATCATCCGTTAAACCTAATTCTCGACAATCAAACCACAATAGATAGGTTCCTTGTGAATCGATCAGTGTAATATTTGGCCATTTTGTGTCTACAAATTCTTTCACTTGGCGTTGTGTTTCATCAAGATAATTCATTAATTCATCTAGCCACTGTTCGCCACCGCGATAGGCCGCTTCGAAAGCGGTAATACTGAATGGGTTACTGGCCTGAACATGCCAGCTATCAAATATTGCCTTAATTGCGTGGCAATCATCTCGTCTATTGGTCACAAGACAAGATAAACCTAAGCCAGGAATATTAAATGTTTTACTTGGGGAAACCGCTGTAACAATTGCGATATCATCTGCTAATGTGGCTAAAGGAATATGTTGATAATTTGGATAAATCAGATCCGCATGAATTTCATCAGAAATAATCGTTAAATTATATCGTCGTGCAATATCTAATATTCCTTCTAGCTCATGTTTCAACCAGACTCGGCCAGTAGGATTATGTGGTGAACATAATAGTAATAATTTAGCCCCTGAAGCCGCACACTGCTCTAGATGTTCAAAATCAATACTATAAATGCCCTGCTCTAATCTCAGCGGGTTTTCAATCAGTGTTCGTTTTGTTTCAGTAATGGCTGAAAAGAAAGGGGGGTAGATAGGTGGCTGAATAATCACGCCATCACCTTCTTCAGATAAGGCCTCAATCGCAGCATGCATCGAAGGTACAACACCGGGACACATTAAGATTGATTTCTTTTCGATCTGCCAATTATGTCTTAACTTAAACCAATCTTGCATCGATTCAAACAAGCTATTTGGGTAAAGGGTATAACCATAAATTGGATGGCTAGCACGCTGAATGAGCGCTTCAGACACCACCTCTGGAGCTGCAAGGTCCATATCAGCAACCCACAATGGGATAATATCTTCAGTGCCAAAATAGGCCTTTCGAGCATCATGTTTGAGGCTTGATGTCCCTGCTCGCTCTACATTTTGATCAAAACTATGTGTCATTAGCGTTTTTTCCAAAGTGTGACATCCGATAAAGTATGCTGGAATTTTCGACTCGTCTCTCGAATCACAAACGGAACTTGTTGGGGTGCTTGCATCAAGTCAAAATGATCACTTAAAACGGCTTTCAGACCATCCAAAGTCGTCACATTCTCGCCGTCTTTTTTGATACCACCTAACCAATGTTCTTTTTTAGTATGTTCTTCTAACCATGTATAAGGCGAGGCAATCAGTAACACGCCTCCTGTATTAATACGCTTGTGAATCGAGGATAAAAACAAACTTGGATCGTATAACCTATCTATCAAGTTTGCGGCCATTACCAAGTCATAAGCTGTAAAGTGTGGTTTTAAATTACAAGCATCCCCCTGTAAAAACTCAACTTTATCACTCACGGCATCCAAGCCCAATTCTTCTAGGTGGCGTTCACGATAAAGCATTAACTCGCCTTCATCGGCAATGCTGTAGCGAATCACACCTTGATCAGCAAGCTGTACGCCTAAATTGATTAATCGGGCAGAAAAATCAATGCCAGTAACATGGTCAACATGTTTTGCTAACTCAAAACTTGCTCGCCCTACAGCACAGCCTATATCCAATGCTTTTCTTACCGGTTGTTCGCCTAATGCTTGAATAGCAATCTTAGCTAAAGTCTTCGGGAAGTTTGCCACATCAAAATAACTGTCACCATAATGAAATTCAGCATATTCGGATAACATTTTATCGTTTTCATAATTTGACACAGCTTGTTCCTTTAGTGCTTCAGCCTCAACATAACGGAAGCCCGCATGTTGAAAAAAGTGTTGGCGAAAGGCGTAACGTGCTGCTTTCCGGCTTTCATTACCAGAGGAAACCCATGAGCCACCCTTAAATAAATTATGATGCCCATCATAGGTAGGCATGGTGAAATCATCATAATAAGGATGCACTTTAGAACCATCAAATGGATAAATGGCCGTTTCAGTCCATTGCCATACATTACCCACGACATCATACAGTTTGCCATGAGAAAAATGATTCACCGGACAAGGAGAGGCACCATGATCATGATGAATATTAGCTAAGGCCTGCTGGCCACTTTTTAATTCCTCGATGTCAGAAAAGTCATAGAGTCGCGTCCATTCATCTTCTGTTGGTAGCCTTATTGATTGTCCTGTTTGTTCTGCTTTCCAATTACAGAAGGCTTTCGCTTCATGGTAATTAACCTCAACAGGCCAATCCCACGGCATTGCAATGATTTCGGTCATTAAACGACACTGCCACGCTTGTCCGTTGCGAATCCAAAAATTAGGATGTTCTGCCTGAGAGAAGCTCAACCATTGCAAGCCTTCGTCATGCCAGTAATGATCATGTTGATAACCTTTAGCTTCAACAAAAGCCAAAAACTCTTGATTACTGACTAGAAATTTACTCGCCTTAAATTCACTTATTTCAGCCTGATGTGAGCCATACTCATTGTCCCAGCCATAAACATTATCATCTAACTTGCCCAGTGTAATCTTGCCTGCAGGAATCGTAAGCAACTCATTATAGGGTGCCGTGCCTGTGTCGACCCAAGGCCGCCATGCATCGTTTGTACGCACCAATTCTAGGTCTTGTTGTCGAATCAATACTGATGAAGTTTCTATGTGGATTTGTTCATGCTCAATCCCCATCATAATGGTCCACCAAGGATGTTCCCAATCAATAGGTAATGTCAGCGGTGCAGTGTCAATTAAATCATTAATGACTTGCTTAAGTTCCTGTCTATAAGCTTTAACCTCAGATACCTTAGGCCACTCATAATGTTCATCATTAAGATCGTCCCAGCTCATCTCATCAACACCAATAGCAAACATGGACTCAAATTTGGGATTAATTCGCTTATCAATCAAGCCAGATAAAATCAGTTTGTTAATGAAAAAGGTGGCGGTGTGACCATAATAAAAGATCAAAGGGTGGCGTAGTGGGATGGGCTTTTGATAATAAGCCTGATCAGAAGCTAAGGTTTCAAATAACGATTCATAACATTCAAATGTAGCATTGAAATACGCTGAAATCTCTTTTCTTTTTGCTGAAACATCATCTCCTGTTAAAGAGGGTGTTCTCAAAAATGGTGAAGATGACATTCAAATGTCCTTTAGATTTGTAAAAACAAAAACGATAGACATTTAAAAGTATCAAACGTTACAACAGAAAACAAATTAACTAAGCAGTACTAGGGGGAGAGCATTGAGTTTCTTTATTTGTCATTCCGGTATGTTTTTGACGGGAATGACAGCTTTAACTTTTATCTTATCCTAAGTTCAGCTTAACTAGTCTGTGCTGCCAACCATGCTGTTTTAGCTGAGAGCTCTACCGAACAACTCCATTTATAAGCTAAATTAATGGTTTCTGCACACGCATAGATACCATGCCCCTTAACCACTGCCACTTTATGATCTTTTAATTTCTCAGCAACAGCTGATGGTGCTAACTCAATGTAATTATCATAGGGAATAGAGATGATAGGAACGATCGGAAAGTAATACTGCCCTTCAAAATCAACGGGAAGAAAGTCTTCGCCTTGCAAGCTCAATGCAACCATATGAGGGCCATGACTATGTATGACAGCTCGAGCCTCTGGATTATTTTGATACACTTGAATATGCAAAGGTGCATCGAGAGATGCGCCCTCTTCCATCAAACCATCAATATGACATTGAACCAGATCATCAGCCTGTAAGGTATCTGCACAACAGCCTGTCGGTGTCACCCAAATTTCGTCATGGAAACGAAAAGAAGCATTACCACTATGTGAATCGTTACAGCCATATTGCCTTAACCAACGGTAATGTTCTACTAGTTGTTGTTTGAGTTGTTCACGACTCATTTTTTGCCTTTTTTTCTAATTTGGCATTCACATGACGCAACCACTGGCCAGCCTGATTACGTTCATTCTCGAAGGCGATAGCTTGGCTAAATTGATCTTTAGCCTCAGGTAAATTCCCCAAATGGAATTGAGTCATGCCTAATAATAATAAAGCGGAACCACGTTTTTTTCCTTCTAGTTTTTCTAAGCTCTTAGTTAAGGGCTCTGAGGCCTGTTTCCACTGTTCCATTCCAAAAAGTACACGACCATATTGCAGGTCAGATTTTCCACTGTCATCAAGCTTCGCTACTTTTGCTAAAATTTCTGCTGCTTGTTCATTTTCTTTAGCTGCCAACCAACTGTCTGCCAAGCGACTCATATTGTCTAAATCGGCTTCAATAACACCGTTTTCAATACCATTCGTTAATAGCTGTGCAGATTTATAGGGAATATGTAAATAGCGATACATATCTGCCATATTGATTAAGACTTTAGCATCACCTAACTCTAACCGTTGAGCCAACATTTTCACCGCTAAAGCAGTGAACTCTTTATTTTGTTGCAAATAAAGTGCTGATAATTGTGACCAATAGGTCTTTTGATAAGGGTAGCGAGGTATTAAAGATTCCAATACTTTAATAGCTGATTTGTATTGCTTTAACTCTAGATGAGCAGAAAGTAATACTTGATACCATGACTCTTTAGCTGATTTATCATTGTTAATCGCTGTTCTAATATGCTCAATCGTTTTTTTATAGTTTTTAACTCTGTAATAGGCACTTGCCAATAACACATGAGCACTATTAGGCGGAGAAACTTCAGACTCCAGCCATTGCTCTAAGAGCGTAATCCCTTCTTTATATTTGTCGTCAGCCAGCAATAATTGAGCTAAATTATATTTTAAATTATGACTCGCTTTTTCTGGCAAGGCATTTGAATTCAATGCCTGCTGAAATAGTTTGCTTGCCTTTGCATAATTTTCTTGCGACGAATATAAATAACCTAAAGTCTGCTGCACCATTGCCATTTCATACGATCCGGTATCGACCTTATTCAATAGATCATTTAACTTACTTTCTGCCTCAGAAAACTTATCGGCTTCCATTAATTCTTGAGCGGCACTCAAAGCCTTATACGTTTTTTCGGTCAATAAATACTGGCTATCTTCTTTTGCCGCCACATGTGTCATCAATAATGATGACAAAATTAATAACAGTATTTTAATCGCTGATAATTTCATTATTTAGCCAACTTGAATTCAATTTCTTGTGTTGCTTGGCGCTCTACGGGCTGACCATCTACGACTTTTGGTTTGAACTTCCATTTCAAAATCGCCTTTAATGCTGCCTTATTAAATATCTTCTTCGTCGTTGCACTGACAACGACAGGATCACGAACTTGCCCATCTTTAGTGATCGTAAATGATACCGTAACCGTCCCTTCTAGGCCGCGTCGTGATGCAGCGCGAGGATAACGTGGTGGAATACGCACCAACGGAATAACGTCATCATCCATCATGGGTACAACGGGAGCTGGCGTAGCAATAGGAGCAGGGCCTGATGCAAAGTCACCCAAATAGGGGCCGCCAGCGATGTTCAATGGCACATCAATATTGGGTATATCTAACTTAGGCGTTGGTGCTTTTAACTTATCCGCTTGGGGAGCTGGCGCCTTGGGTGGTGGTGGCGGTTTTTTAGGCGGAGGGGGCTTCTTAGGAAGCTCACGTTTCTTAGTTTCGGTTCTTGTCTCACGCTTTAATCGTACAAAATCAAGTAAGCGAATATCTTCTGTTACCAAACGTTCAATACTTTTAGACGATGTCATTTGCTGCATTAAAGTAAATAAACCAAAATTTACCAATACCGCAAGAATCAACCCGATGGTTAAACGCATTTAATGATTATCCTTAATCACGTTCAGCGGCAATAGAAACATTAGCAACACCCGCTAAGCGTGCTTGATCCATCACCTCAATTAATAAACCTGTTTTAGCTTCTTTATCCGCTAAAATAATGACTGACCCTTCTGGGTTCTCTGCATGCATTCGTTCTACATTGGCGCGTACGGCACGACGATCAATCTGACGCTTATCCATCCACACTTCACCATTAGGTGTAATAGAAATCAAAATATTGGCATGCTCTTTTTTAACTGATGTTTTTGCAGATGGGCGACTTACATCCACCCCTGTTTCTTTAACAAAAGAAGTCGTTACAATAAAAAAGATCAGTAAGATAAACACCATATCAATCAATGGCGTCATGTTCACTTCAGCAATAGCGCCACTTTGGCGACGTGAATGTCGGTTTCTCATAATTTAAATCTCAATTCCATTTAATCTCTACGCAAGGCATCGGTAACATTATCAACAGAACGAGTCACTCGCTGTTCTAACTGGGTACTAAAATACATGCCCGATAATGCGGCTAATAAACCGCCCATTGTCGTGATCAAGGCAACAGAAATACCGCCGGCCATACCTCGTGCATTACCTGTTCCAAACACAGTCAATACATCAAAGGTTTGAATCATGCCATCCACGGTTCCTAATAGGCCCAGCATGGGGAGTGCAGCAATTAAAGTACGTATAGACATTAAATATTGTTTTAATGAGGCGGTACTCTCTGAAATCATCCCATGGCGAATTTGTTGAGCATACCAACTATTTCTATCCGCTCTTTGCTGCCAAGTTGCAATGAGTGTTTTGACTTCTTTAGGATGCGTTAAATATACAAACACATACCTTTCCAAAATCAATGTCCACATGACGACTGAGGCAATCAAAATAGCCCACAAGACTAAACCGCCACTCTCTAGTAGCAGTTGAATATTAAACAGATTATTTGTCAGTGCTTCCATTCTGCTTTTCTGCGTTATGGGCAACTAATGCTGCACTTTCTTCATCTAAGATTTGTACTAAACGGTTACTTTTGCTGGAGATCGCACTATGAATCAGCAAAATAGGAATAGCGACAGCTAAACCAAGCTCCGTGGTGACTAGGGCTTGAGAAATCCCCCCTGACATCAACTTCGGATCACCTGTACCAAATAAAGTTATTGATTGAAATGTCTCAATCATGCCAGAAACAGTACCTAAAAGCCCTAACATTGGCGCTATCGCCGCCAAAACAGCTAATGTAATCAAGCCACGTTCAATTTTAGGTATCTCACGCAAGATCGCTTCATCCAGTTTTAGAGATAAGGTTTCAATATCGTTTTCTTTATCGTTACTGTAAACCGATAAAATCCGACCCAATGGGTTTTTAAGACTCACTTCAGTTTGTTTTTGTTGTTTAGCAATCCCCTTTCCAACCACTGTCAAGAATAAGAATCGTTGCAATGCAATCAATAATCCAATCAGGCCCAGACCTAAAATAATATAACCAATCCAGCCACCTTGCTGAATTCGTTCTTTTAAATCAGGTGATTGAACAAGTAATGCCATCAGTGCACCACGCGTAGGATCAATAACGACAGGTTCAATTGACGTTTCTGTCATTGTTTCAAAGTCTGCTACAAGATCTTGTAAGCGTTCAACAGGTTGACGACCAAGCTCTACTAAGCTTCCCGTTTCTGGCAAATAACGTAAGAACTTACCTTCACTAAAAGCAGTGAAAACACCGACTCGTGTGACTTCACGCTCATCGACATTACCTTCAGCAGTAATTATTGACACTGGAAATTTACTGACCTTGCCAGACTCGGTCATTTCTTCTTGTAATAAAATCCAAAACTCACGAAGTTCTTTAATAGTAGGTTGTTGTTTTCGTTCGGCCATTGCCAATAGAAACTCACCTCGATTTGGCCTTTGTGCCGATGTCATCGACGTTTCAAGAACGGCTCGACTATCATTCGTCATTTGACGAACTGTTCCGAATAGTTCTCCTAATGAACCTGATTTTTCTTGTAGTAAGGCTTCTTTCTCAACCAGCCCTTTTTCATAATCCTGAAAAGTCTGATTAAGCTGCTCAGTTCTTTGTTCTTCTGACATTAACTGCGCTTTAGCTTCAGCTAATAATTTGGCTTGATCATCACGTGCAGTTACAAATTCTGCTTCACGTAATTTATTTTGCTGCTGCTCCAATACACCTTCACGCTTTACTTGCTTCAGTAGTGCATCTAAATCAGCTGGTTTTTCTGCTGCATAGAGTGATGATAAAACAAACAGACTTAATAATAAGCTAGATATCATTAATCTCATTGTGCTGCCTCCGCTGTTTTCACTGGCAACACTAATAAATCAGGTGGTAATTGCTTTTTCGCTACTTTCAGTCCCTGAGAAATACTGTGACGATATTCATCATCAAGCTTTTGCCATCCTTGCTGATCCCATATTCCTGCTTCTAAGCCATCCAGAGTCAGATAATACAAACTAACACGGCCTATTCTTAAAAAATCAACTGTCCTAGTGCTTTCATCAACAGTCAGTTCTCCTTGATAAGCCTCGATGGTGCGACCATATTCAGTTTCAACTTGATACGCTTCTAGAATGCGACGATATTTTTCAGCCAACGTAACATCGGCACGTTCCATTAAAGTTTGTAGTTGTTGCACACGTTGTTGGCGCTCTTCAGGTAAGAATGGCACATCTAATTCGACAAACTGCACCATTGTGTCGATCATATTTAACATGAGAGGAACAATATCACGCTGAGTCGTTTCAATATTACGCAACTGTAGGTCTATTGATTCAAGTTCAGCTTTCTGAGAAACAACTAATTTATAAAGCTGATCGTTATAAGCACGTAAACTATCTGTTTGGCGTAATGCTTCACGATATTCCGCTAACATCTGACTTGTTTCGTCAGATAAGTTATCAATTTGTTGTTGTGATTGTTGCGCTGCTACATCCGTTTTTACTTGAGTATCTATTGCATGCTCGAGATTTCCAGCTGATGCCATAACAGGATTGAGTGTTAATAACATTATTGCAATCCAATGCGGCTTAATCCATGTGTTTTTCTGCATAAAAATATTTCCGTCCACATAATGAGGCATGAGGGCTTAACAACTATCTGCCATCAAAAAAGTCAGACAGCAATAGTACCAAGAGAATCACATACAGGGAAATGCTAAATTGAAGTGTTCTGGGTATTTGTGAACAAATTTAGGCAAAAAAAAACCAGACTCAATGGTCTGGTTAAACCTTCATAAGAAGGAGAGAGAAATATAAGTTTACTAAGAAGCTGAATTCCTAAAACTTGTTGCACATGATACCGAGTGCACCTCATTTAAGAATGAGCGACTCCTCCCATTAAATCAGGAAGTTATTCCCTTCTTCTCTAAGGCCTTTGCTTTTAAAGGTTTAGCTTGATAGACCATGGCTGATTGCAAAGCGCATCAACTCAGCAGTTTTACTAATATCTAACTTACTTTTTATCTGGGTTAGATTATTTGCGACAGTTTTGTAGCTAATTCCTAATACTTCCGCAATCTCCGTCATGCTCTTACCATCGCCCAACAATCTCAGAATTTCTAACTCTCGACGAGATAAATCACTCAATACACTTGTGCCTGCGCCCACATTTAGCATCGCCAACTGCTGAGCAGTATCGGGGCTAAGATAGGTTTTACCTTCCAATACTTTTTCAACGGCTTCAACCAAATGGTCTGCAGCATTATTTTTTGTGATATAACCTTTTGCACCTGCTTGCATCGCGCGAGATGCAAACACAGGATCTTCATGCATACTAAACATTAATACCTTGGCATTTTCCCTATTAGCTCGCATTTTGCGTAACACTTCTAAGCCACCAATTCCTGGCAAGGTAATATCTAATAACACCATATCTGGGTATATTTCTTGAAATAAGCGATAACCATCTTCCCCCGTTTCAGCTTCAACAACTTTAGCAGTAGGTATTTGCTGAATAAGCTGTCTACAGCCTGCTCTTACGATAGGATGATCATCGACCACCAAAATAGTTACTGTTTGCTTCATGTTATTTCACTATCCTTTAAAGGAATTAATACTCGCACCTGTAAACCATGCCCTTCTTCAGTATCAAAGGCAATTCGACCACCTAATGCAGATACACGCTCTCGCATACCAATCAAACCAAAACCTCGAATTAAATTAGCTTTTAAACCTATACCATCATCCGTTACCGTGACTTTCAAATTTTCATCATCTACGCGTAATTCAACTTTTACATGTTTTGCTTGGGCATGGCGAACACAGTTGGTTGTACATTCTTGCACAATTCGATACACAGTGACTTGCAATGTATCTGGCAGATTACGACAATCCCCAACAAAATCCCATTCCCAATCTATTTCAGGTTGTCTATCACGCCAGTTTCTAATCATATCCCGCAGGGCATCTGTTAAACCTAAATCATCTAAGGTCATCGGTCGTAAACGACTCAGCATTTTTCGTACAAGTGATTGAATATGGTTTGTAATTGTCTTAACCGAATCGACCTTACCAACAACCTCCGTTAATAAATGCTCACTTGCAACTCGTTCTATATCTGCTAAGTCAACGCGTATACCAAATAAACAAGGGCCTAGTTCATCATGTAATTCACGAGACAAGTCACGACGTTCAGACTCTTGAACCGCCAACATATTGCCCGCCAAGGAGTGGTTTTCTACCATCGTTTTTTCTAAGACTTGAGCCATATGATTGAATCGATTCTGAATAGGCGTTAATTCACTCACCACAGCTGTTTCGACTCGAGCAGAAAAATCTCCTTTTTCTAATTTCCCTAAGGCGTCAGCCAATTGTTCAATAGGTTTAAGACCTTGTCCCAAAGCAACGTAGACCAAACTAACGATCAATACTAAGAAAAAAGTACCTAGCCAAAATAAAACTTGTACATCACGCCATACCTCGCTTACCTCATCACTAGGATCGGCTTCAACAACAAGGTAGCCATAGGACTTGCTCCCTTTAGTGATTAAACGTCTAAAGGCGACGGCTTCAGGCTCCATTAACTTAATAAACCAATCAGGCGCATCAGGTTTGCGGATAAAATTCTCGCTATCAACTTCTCCAATCAAAGGAGAGCCATGCATATCTTCAAACCATGCACGAATATGACGTGTATCTTTTACACTGTTTACAA
>ENA-OSET01002800-OSET01002800.1-sediment-metagenome-genome-assembly--contig:-NODE-2800-length-16495-cov-2.572238_pt1 | contig 16495 bp, 20 predicted proteins | sample MGYA00237882_ERZ534229 | MGnify/ENA primary metagenome ERZ534229 (study PRJEB26408, sample SAMN06266212) | sediment metagenome | isolation source: Hudson Canyon methane seep mesocosm | place... | reverse complement strand
ATGAGTTTTCTCGGCTTAAAAATGCCCATATACAGCCGAATAGGCAACCAGAATAGAACTGGCATCTGAAACCGCCGCATTTCACAGTCTCCCGCAGTCACAGAAGCCGCATGTACTTTTATTAATACCTCATTGTCTTTCGGTTCGGGCTTGGTGATGTTTTGCAACTTAAGAACGTCTGGAGAGCCATAGCGGGTGCAAACAACAGCTTTCATAGTGAAACCTTTATCACAATCGATGATTATTCATGTACCTTCAACACTAATAACTAGACATAGTGTCATTGAGCCCATAAGATAGTGGCACTATGCCATAATGTCAACAAAGGTTTTTTATGACCAGCGAATCCGAAACGTCATTTCTGGCGAACTATAATATTCACGACTTTGATGTGCCTCTGACCAGTGTTGATATGACCATTTTTACCATTGAAGACGACACATTGAAGGTATTGCTGGTTAAAAGAGCCCAATTCCCAGCAAAAGGCCAGTGGGCACTGCCGGGTGGCTTTATTGATTTAACGCGGGACAACAATCTTGACGAAACCGCTAATCGTAAACTCAGAGAAAAAACCGGCGTGAGCAGTTCTCACCTGGAACAGGTTTCCACCTATGGCAGCCCATCCAGGGACCCCAGAGGTTGGTCGGTTACCATTGCGTATATGGCTTTGATATCCTGTAATGAGCTCAGCTTAAAAAGCGATGAAAGTTCCGAGGATGTTGTCTGGGCACCCATTGATGACGTTCGAAATAGCTACACACTAGCATTTGACCACGGCACCATTCTGGAAGATTGCCACCAACGGCTAAAAAACAAAGTGCAGTACACCTCCCTGCCTATCAGCCTACTACCCCAAAACTTTACTTTAAGTGAACTACAGAGAACATTTGAACTCATTTTGGGCTCTTCCATCGAGAAAAAGTCTTTCCGCCGTCGAGTCCTGGCCGCCAATATCATTACCGAGACTGGCGAGCTAAGAGCAGGCAGCAATCGCCCCGCCAAAGTCTATAAGGCCATCTCCAGAGGCAAGCAACATGTATTCCCCAGAAACATAGAGGGGCCCCGCTAGCGATACACAGACATGAGAGTTAGCGACTCAATTGGCAATGTGCTACTTTGTATCTATAGCCACCTTCTAGGAATTGCACCTTGTTACTGCGCCTCAAACAGCGTTTGAAGATCGTGATACTCATTTTGGGGGCCCTGGCGCCGGCTGTTGCATGTCCGGAGCAGCCATCCAGAATACTGAAATTAGGTTTAGGCAATTTTGAACCCTATTTTAATAAAGCCGGTACAGGCGGATTATTTACGGATATCATCACCGAAGTCTTTAACGAAATCCCGGGTTACGCCCTTGATTACCAGGCCAACTTAAGCAACCTGCGCCTCATTTCAATGCTTCACTCAAAAGACCTTGACGGCGCCGCCAATGTATTCAAAGACCAGCACGTTGTGGCCTGCTTATCGGATCCTGTATTTCGCTTTCAAGACGTTGCTATTTCGCTCAAACGCCGAAAACTGCAAGTTGACGGGGTGTCTGATCTCGAGAAATATTCGATCATCGCCTATCAAGGTGCCACTACTTTTCATAACAACGAATTTCGCTCGGTGGTTGCCGATCATTTAACTTACCAGGAAACGCCGAAACAAAACCTGCAGGCAAGAATGATTCTCTCGGGACGGACCGATATCAGCGTTGGCGATATCTATATCTTTTTCCATGAAGCCCTTCAACTCGGTGAAGTGAATACTGTGTTTGAGGTACACAACTTGTTTCCACCGATTTATTCCTACATGGCATTCAGAGACAAGCAAGTGTGTATGGACTTCAATGAAGGTTTGAGAAAGTTGATTGAATCAGGTGAATATGAACAAATCTATTTGAGACATCTACAAGAGATTACTCGTGTGATCAGCACAAACGAAAAAGAGCCTAAATAATTCAGGCTCTGTACATTCAGCGCAATGACATTAAGCGTCCAGTTCCTGAAAGCTGTTTTCAATAAATGATTTCATACTGCTCAGCAAACCCGCCCAGACGACAGTCTCCATCAACTGATACATTTCCTCGGACTGCAGATTCTCCTGCTTCAACATCAGCTGAGTGCCTCTACCCTCGGAAGTAAGGCGATACCTGATGGACAAGTAGTTTTCAGCTACGCGAGCCGTACCATGGTTATCACTCCAATAGACATAGTGATATTCATTGGGACGGTTCAGGCGCTCGATCCTACCAAAATCGGTAAACCCCCGGCCATCGAGTTCGCCTTTATAAAGTACTTCACTACCCTCTTTCCAGTCGGAGATCACCTCCCGCAAAGGAAAATATCTTACGATATCGCTAGAACAGGTTAATTTATCAAATACGAATTCCGGCGTAGCTTCAATATAGATAGTTTTTTCAATAGAGTATGTTTTCATCTGTTTTCAGTCCGTTGAGGCAATATAAAATGACCATAATAGAAGTCTGGTTGACACTAACGAATATCTTCACCAGACGTATGACGAACCAAGGTATAGGACACCTCATACTCATCCTTCATCTCTCCTCTTATCCAACCTTGAGATTGGTAAAAAGCGTCAGCTCGAGTATTGGCTTCGGTATCCAACACTACTTTTTCTGCGCCCTGCTCAAATAACCACTCAGTTGCCAAGGCAATGAGTTTCTTACCGATGCCTTTGCCTTCATGACCGGGCCGGACAAAAAGCGCCCAAATCGAATGATTGCTTTTTTCAGCGTAGGAAAACCCTAGAATCTCGTCTCCCGCCTCACACACCCAACCTCGCCCTAGTCGGTCGAGATAGTCTTCATACATTGCAAACGTAATCAAGCTTGGATCCAACAAGGGGTTTTCTTTAACGGCGATGCGAATTTCCGACATTTGTTTAATGTCGCTAGGCGTTGCAGGTCTGTATTTCACTTTATTCTCAATATATTTTAAATTATTGTCCCGGATCACTCACACGAGAGTTTGGGTTCTGATTAACCACATAGTCTAGAAATACATCGCGATATTTCCGGTTTACCCCATACCATCGCTCGACCACGGCCAGGTGATCCATCAACAGCTCTGTCGTTAGGACGTTGTCAATGTCTTTCATAACACCTCTGCCAAACTCGGTATCTGAGCAGTGAGAGTACATACTGACGAAGTTATCAATTTCTTCAATATTGTAGAATTGATATTTATTGGGAATACCCCTTGTCTCAGCCTCAAAATTGGCTTGAGCCGGAAAACCAAAAAAATAGTCTACTCGGTCTCGATCTAGCATACTGAGGTTAAATTCTACCGTGCTGCTAGAAGAAAAAAGAATACTGTCAGTGCCTCTGTATTGTTCGATAAGATCATCAACCCTCTTTGAATAATTCATTTCTTCCAGGTAGCCCAATTTAATCTCGTCGTTTGCCAACAATGCTGACAGTGAAAGAGTCGAGCCAGGCTCTCCAAACAGGTGCCGTTTGGACTTCAGTGTTTGTATTCCCGTGCGAGGGGCAAGAGAAATGGGACGGCTGTGCACACGGTACTCGCGACTGCCAGGCACTATCCAGGCCCAGGCTACACAAACATCCTCATCGCGAATGAGACGGTTATACCTGCGTGTATTACTAACGATATTTTCATGATTATAACCCGGCAGGTTTTGTTGCAGTATTTTTGTCAAAGAGTCGCCAATGCCCTGCCCTTTGTATTCCCCCTTGGTAATGAAGTTAGGCACTTGCTCCCAAGTCAACCAGCGAATGGTTGGTTTCTCTAGCGCAGAAGCCTTACCTGGAGCAAAAGCCAGTAACAGAAGGACAAGATAAATTACGTATGGGAATAAAGGTAGTTGAAATAAAGAACGTTCAAATATAGATCTAGAAAACATAAGGGTAGGAGCCGAATCGGTCAATCGCAGTCAATCTCATTGTCTGTATGATGGAATATAGGGTATTTCCTGTAAAAATGCTACTTAAGGCGACTCAAGCGCTCCCACTTAGTGGCGCAGATATCAACAATAACCAGAATAAGAAGAAACGGTAAACTCGGGCTACAATTATTTAATCAATGGCAGAGAAACAGCGGGACAGGCGTGAATTCAGCATTAAACGGCCAAAAACAAGTTCTGGGGATTGTTTTGCTAGCAACATTGACTGGCTTCATTGTTCTCATTCCCCAGCTACCCCACTCCGTCGAAAAACGTGTTGAAATACCATTCATAGTTTCAAGTGAAGAACAAAAAGCGCTGCTCTTTTTTGGGTTTAGTGCCTGTAGTGGCGTTTGTCCAAGTACTCTGGCCAGCCTTGACAAGACAGTGGGAACGCTAAAACCTTCCCAGAGACCCTCTGTTTATTTTATCGATATCGATAGAAACAGTTCATCAGAGCAGGCGGTTCACTATGCCACTCAATTCAACCCAAACTTCAAGGGGATATTCCCCTCGCCTTCACTAATGCGACAAATGAGCAATAATTTTGGCCTCAACATTACCGCGGGACTAAAGGGTATAACCCACCGCGGGCAAACCTATTTGTTAGAAAAGCGGGGAGAAGACTGGTGGCTAGTCAAAATTTACAACCCAGACCCACGGGCCCTTGACAGGATTATTGAAGAGCTCATTTAACCTTATGTATATTCCTTCAATTAACACCTCCACGAAAGGAAACAAGAATGTTCAATACCTTATTTATCTGTTACAGCAATAAACTATCACGTCAATTGCGCGAAAAGTTTGACGAAGACTTCATCGCTGCGGACAAGGTTCTTTTATTTGTCATTTTTGCTATCTCACTTATCGTGGCTTTTGGCACCTCTTGGCAACATGGCTACTTTAAATTGGGCATTATCGGTGGCGGGCTCATTAGCACCATCGCATTCATCGCATTTAGTGTATTGAAGGGCAGTGCCCTGTCTCGCATTATCATGGCAGGTGCACTGATGGCCTTGCTCGCGATTACCGTTCAACAGTCCCACGGCTTAGGAGAGGGTCATTTCGTTTTTTTCCTCGGTTTTACCATCCTCATTCGCTACCGAGACTATGCCCCACTCCTTTTATTTGTTGCTGCCACCGTCGCACACCATCTGCTTCTCACCTATTGCCAGAGTATCGACGCTCAAATCTTTGGTAACCCCATCAAAATATTCTCCTGGGGCACGGGCACAGAGTGGGGTTTATTGGCGCCACTGGCCTATCACGTTGTTTTTGCCGTGGCATCTCTAGCAGTCTCAACCTATTACATTTACGACGGTAATTCCCGATTTGTGGAATCAAACGCCGTAATAGGCACTGTCGAACAGGCGTCCAATGGAGACCTGTCTGCCCGCGTTGACAGCGAACAAGATTCTGCTCTGTTTACCCAGATTAACCGTTTTATGGAAAACCTTAATGACGTCTTTTCACAACTGGACACCATAACCGCCTCCTTAAGCAGTCAGTCCAGCGAAACCAAATCCAAATCCAAGGACCGGGCAGAACGCTCTCGACAACAGCAGGACCAAGTACTCCTGGTTGCCTCCTCGGTCACTGAGATGGCCGCCGCTGCCACTGAAATCGCCAGCAACGCCGAGCAAACCGCGGCAGCCGCCGGAAACAGTGTACAGATCAGTCAAAACGGCAGTAACACAGCCAATATCTGTAAAGACCGCATTGTCGATTTAGCCGAGCAGGTAAGAAAAGCCGTGGATATTGTGTCTGACCTGGATATGAACAGCCAACAGATCAGTTCGATTGTCGCTACCATTAGCGGCATTGCAGAACAAACGAACCTACTGGCACTGAACGCTGCAATCGAGGCGGCCAGGGCGGGAGAACAGGGGCGAGGGTTCGCAGTGGTCGCAGATGAAGTTAGAGTACTTTCTCAGCGGACACATAGCTCGACCGAGGAAATCTCCTCCATGATCGCCTCTTTTCAAGCCAGTATTAAATCCGCCGTGGATACCATGGGGGCGTGTCACGAATCAGCGGATGACACTGTCAGCAGCGTTAACAGTACGGTAGATAGCTTTGAGGAGATTTCCGACGGAATTCGCGACATATCGGATGCAGCCACTCAAATTGCTACAGCCGCTGAACAGCAGACTACAGTCACGGGCGAAATCGATTCTAATACCAATATGATTCAGACCGCCTCTGAGGAATTTTATCGGGAGGCGCAAGATAGTGAGCAGCATTCACTGTTAATGGAGCGCCAGGCACAGATCTTGAGTGAGCTTCTACAGCAATTCCAAGTGAAATGAACATATAGCCTATGGAGCGCTCATAGCCTTAAGAATATCAATGGCTTGCTTAGCTTTCTTATGGGGCACAAACACATGGTCGTGAAAATGGCCCGCTACCACGTTGGCTGAAATGCCCCGACGAGCAAAAGCGGTAGAAACGGCAGCCGTTAAACCCACCGCCTGTAGGCTGGAGTGAACCAGTAGTGTTAGACAGCTAAAAACTCCACTAAATTCAAGCCCTTGCTGCTCAGCCCGGTGTTTCTCCACGATCAGGGTTAACCCTTCTGGCTCCTGGAAGCAGGCGATCGGATGAACGCTTTGATAGTCTCCATATTTTCCATCGGGCACAGTACAAAAGACGTACTCTTCACCTTTCAACACAGGCGACATGCTCGCGATTAACGTTTCTAAATCTTCTTCCCCTGCCACAGGGCTCTCCTATTTTTTCACCAAGGTGGTAATTTGTGGGGTGCCTAAACGAACAGAATTAAAACGATACTATCATTTTAATTCGATGGGATAACAAAGGGAGTTCTTTTGACACCGGCTATCAATGGGCACCTAGTCATAGATTGCCTGCCCGACGACTGAGCGCGGGGTTAATTTATTACGCAGCAATAACGCTAACCAGATAAGGCTACCCAGCAACATGGTTATGCTCGCATAATGCACGAGCCAAGCACTATGAAGTGGATTGCTTAACAGGCTCCACAGACTGAAAACGGTGAAAAAAAATGGCGTGAAACCATGCACACCTTTAAGAACGCGATCAAGGTATAATTGGCGCACGTTCATCCAGCTGAGCACCGCGCCGCCCACGTAGAATATTCCTTCAAAGATTTCAACTGACATGTCAACTATTCCTGAGAGCCTCACCGACCAACAATTTTAACACTAGACACTTTCGAGTCGAGAGATTCTAGATCTGTGCAATGGATAAATTAAATATAGTTTAGCCTACATCAGTTTGTCTAATCATTTAGTTATTTGAGTGTCGTGTTTTCAAGCAGATATTGTTTGCAATAGCCAAACGTTTGCGTGTCAAATTTTTATGCCCGGAGCACTCAAGGTTGCTTCATGTTTTGCATGTATTTCTAGAAATACTGCTGTATTGATGGCGATTCTCTCCAGTGGCCTACTCTCCTGGACTGCAGCGCTCTACGCCTACTGGCTCGACATTCCTTTGCACTTCTCAAACTATGCAGCCACCACCTGGTTTGCGCTGGGCGGTTTTTTATTTGGCCTGGGAGCCGCGATCAATCAAGGGTGTGCTCTCGACAAATCAATTCTACATCACCCTGACTTAGCGCCTCTTGTGTCAAACCGCATAGAAACCTTCCATCCCCTTGCTTGATGTTGTGAATACAGCTCAGACACTGGCCAAATGTTAGGTAATTATTGTTCTCTTGATAACTTGTCAGCAATGCTTTCAGAGAGACATTGATGCTGTTTAAATTCGCCGGTGCCAAAGAGTCCAGAGCAGCTACCAACGACGCTGAGCCTTGTATGAGAGTCACAAGCTCTACCCCGGCTTTTGTTAGCGACAAATGAGTGACTCGCCTGTCCTGGGTGTCTGTCACCTTTTCAAGCAGGTGTTTCTTCTCTAAAACCTTGAGTGTTTGCGACACCGTGCCTTTGGTTTGCCCTAAAAACTCTGTAACGGCTTTTGGTGTATCGGAATAACGATTACACACTGACAGATAGTTGAGCGCCTCTAAGTGAACGGGCTGCAAGCCATGTTCGGAGAGTAAGGTACGGCATTCGCTACGACGCAGACTGGCTAGTCGCTCAAGCAGCTGTTGTGTCATTAAGGTATCCATAACTCAATAGTATCGATTCAAAACTTTATTGACAAGCCTAAGTTAGTCGTGGCAGACTTTAATAGTATCGACTCAATACTTAAAGGAGAAAAACATGAAACACTTTCGTTCCTTACTCATCACCGCGGTATCCAGCCAATTACTCAGTACCGCCTGCGCAGCCGCCGGCGTTCACAGCGGCGGAATACACGCTGTGGAAAGCCCTGCGCTTAATAGCTCTTCATTTGATATCGTTCACGCTAAAGTCACCACCTCAAATCGTATCGCTACTTTCCACATGGGTGTTTCCGGTCGAGCCGGTGCAAACAAACCCGCCGCATCCGGTCAATTAGCTGGCAGCCAGGTATTCTCATACGTTTGGCCAACGAATATAAATAGCGCAGTCGTTGGATTTGAAAGTAAAGCTGGAATCCTGGCATTAGCGGTGACCTCCCATGCCGACTTCGATGATACCCCGCTCTATGACGAAAATGCGGACAACAACCCCGCTAATGATGGCGATATTTGGCATAGCCACTGGGTGGTGCTGGAATCCAATGAGCGCTGCGGTCCCGGCGCACTGGGGGTCGTCGATATACCTGAGGGCACGCAACCACGCCTGCCCCGAACCTGGCCCGGATTGCCCATATTATTAGACAGCCCTGGATGGGACCCGGTTTTTAATGAAGATACCGTAGAAGTAAAGGTGGCTTTTGACGACATAGACCAAACAAAGGACATGCGCTTTGACGGCGTTACGGCGGGCTTGAGGGTTAACAATAGTGTACATGCGCCCCTCTTGTGGGTTGTAGACGTGATGGATGTCGCCTCTGGAGACCTGAGCCTGCCGGGCAAAGCGAACCGATAGCAAAGCGAACCAATAGCAAAACGAACAAAGAGAAGCGCAGCTGACAGGGACGTCACTCGTCTATTTGTGCCTCTTTAGCCACTGATACGATCGTCTGGCCCAAGAACCCAGCACCGTTCATTTCGCGTAAAACCAATATGCTCATAATATGGGTCAGCCGCCGGCGCGGCGATGAGTATCAGTTTGCACAGAGGCCCCAATTGTTGTTGGGTCATGCTCTGGAGCTTTTTGCCTATTCCTTTGCTCTGGTAGTCTTTGTGCACCGCCAGATCCGACAAATAACAGGCATAATGGAAATCGGTGACACATCGTGAAATACCCACCAGCTGCTGTTTGTCCCATGCACTGACTGTCAAGTTGCTATTGTTTATCATGCCCTCCATGCACTGCCGGTTGCTGACAGGACGCCTCTCACCCAGGGTAGACTGTTCTAATAATTCAATAAACTGATCGGTACTAATTTCGGCGTTAATTTTGTACTGCATGAAAGTCTCCTAAGTGCCTTCAGTTGCCTACTCAATTGAGTCAATGGTAAGAATCACCCGGGCACAAAGGCCTGATGTTTCCGCTTGGGGCCGGGAAGTATATCACCCATGTTCACGATCAGCTTGCTCCTCCATCAAATGCAGACAGTTCCAGCGACTCATAAAGATATACCTGACAAATGGATCGTCTGTCGTTAAGCTAACAAGGCTGCCCTCTGTAAAGACCCTCTGCACGAAAAGGAAACACCAATGCAATTTTCAAATACCTATGTGAACTTGGGTGAGCGTTTTTATCAAAAATCTCAACCAACACCAGTACAGTCTCCCAATTTATTCCTTTTTAACACAGCCATAGCAGAGCGACTTCAGATGCAGGAGAGTTTGCTGAATGATCGCGATGCGCTCGCGCAGTACTTGTCGGGTAACCGTTTATTTGAAGGGGCTGCTCCCATCGCCTGCGCCTATGCCGGGCATCAATTTAGCAGCTTCAACCCTCAGCTGGGAGACGGGCGAGCGCACCTTTTGGGAGAATTAACAGACCGAGAAGGAAGGCTCTGGGACCTGCAGTTAAAAGGTTCGGGACCTAGTGCCTATTCGAGGTCGGGAGACGGACGCTGCGCCCTGGGGCCTGCCATTCGAGAATTCATTATGAGCGAGGCGATGAAAGCATTGGGAGTGCCCACTACGGAATGCTTGGCTGTAGTCACAAGCGGAGAAACCGTATACCGGAAGGGCCCGCTCCCTGGGGCCATCGTAACGAGGGTGGCCTCAAGTCATGTGCGTGTAGGGAATTTTCAATACTTTGCCGCCAGGGGGGACACCGACTCTTTGCGCCTGCTACGGGATTATTGCATCGCCCGCCACTTCCCTGAAATTGACCGCTTAGAAGGTGATCGCTCTGTATTACTTTTAGATAAAGCCATTGAAAGGCAGATCGAATTGGTGGTGCAATGGATGCGTGTTGGTTTCATTCATGGGGTTATGAATACCGACAATACCGCCATATCCGGAGACACTATTGATTTTGGTCCCTGCGCAATGCTGGGTGTCTATCGAGCCAATACCGTTTACAGCTCCATCGATGCAACGGGGCGATACGCATTTGGCAACCAGGGAAATATTGCCCAGTGGAATATGGCTCGTTTTGCCGAAAGCCTGCTACCTTTACACGACCAAAATGATGCCTCAATTAGGGAAGAGATGCAGGCATTAATAAATGGCTTTGCGGCGCGTTTTAGCCACTCATACACAAAAATGATGGCCGGAAAATTGGGGTTCATTGACTATCGAGATAATGACCACCTCATTGCCGAATCGATTATGGAGCAATTAAGCGAACAGAAAATGGACTACACCGATAGCTTTGATTTGCTCACCCGCGCACTCACTGATGAAACGGCATCGGAGAAATTATCGACCGCACTCGGTGCCTCCTTCGAGCAGTGGAAAAATAGAGTATTGGACCAGGACATCTCCCGCGAAGATCTCTACAACACAATGCGAACCTACAACCCTGTGCTTATTCCTAGAAATCACCACGTAGAAGCAGTGCTGAAAACATGTGAAGAGAGTGGAGAATCAACGGCCGCAGAGGCATTTCTGGAGGTTCTTCGCCAACCCTATGTCCTTACCGAGAATACCCCAGCATTTCAAACCGTGGCAGAAGACTACGACCAAAGCTACCAAACTTTTTGTGGCACGTGAAGGCTGTGCCAGGCCTGTCTGATAAGCGATTCAGTCCATGCCACTAACATTAAGGTCACCCGAGATCTGGTCTGAAAGCTCTGTAATTAGTTGCCGCATCTGACCAATGGCAGGTTCATAACCATCGGAAGACAATGTCTCTCTAAAGGAAAACACGCCTTTGTCTGCTGTGCCCGTATCTCCTGGGACCACAAATTTATAGTGACCCGCTAGAATTACACTTGAATCCTGACCAATGTGGAAGTAATCCACATTGACGTGGAGGTAGCTGCTTTGAGTGTTTGACGCTCCCCCTTCTGCTTTAACAAACTCACCATGATCTATCCTGGCGTTCAAATCCTGCAGCAGCGATTGCTCAGTACCCGACAGAAGTGGCTCCGCCCATCGGTGAAACAGTGCGTAGTGTATTTGATGTTCGTCAATTTGCATTACTACCGAAGGCTGCATCAGGTAATCAGCCAGAGTGACGGATAGTGAGATCACTTCTGTTTCCCGCTCAACCAAGGAGCCGCTCTGACTCGATTCCATCTCCGTAGACTTATAGCTGTTCAAAAGGTAATACCGCGTGGCTTGCGGCGTAGCGCTGCATGCGCTCAGGATAAACAGCAATGAGAGCAGATAGACAGCTTTTATCTTCATTTGTTCGCACCAGTATGTTTTTTAGGCTCAATGAACTCCGCTTGACCCGAATTAAAAATAAGGCCATTAGGTTGATGTTTTAACTGATTAAGCAAAGGGCTTAACTCTCGCATGGTTTCCGTCAAAGCGTCGAGGGATTGCTGCAGCTGACGATGCGCAGGAGAACCTTCGGAATAGCTTTCGGTCAAGGCCGCCACATTTTCGAGCGCCTCTTTCAATGCCTCACTCAACTGATCTTCGTTGGCGGTGGCCAGCAGAACCTCAAGATTTTCACTGACGCCCTGAAAGCGATGCGCTAATTCAGATATATTGGCCAAACTGCCATTCGCATTTCTCGCGATATCATCGAGCGGCAGACTGTTTAAAGAGTCGACAAACTGCCCTACTTTCCCAGCAATCTGAGTAAATTGATCTGTTGTTGTTGGTATAACTGGATAGCCCTCATACAAGTGGATTGAATCTACCGCCTGATTTTCAAAGTGCTGCAGTTCGACAAACAATCTGCCGGTTAATAAATTTCCAGCTCTTAAGGTGGCTTTCATACCCTGCTTAACCCAATACCGATTTTGCGCATCCATTTTTTGTATGCCCAATTCGTCATCCGTCAAGCCGACCCGGCCCGGCTGTAGATTGATCAATACGGGTATTTTTACGGCTTCTGTAAAAAAGTCCTGAGCGGCATTACTCAACATATTGGTTGACGCGACATGCCCCAATAACACACCTCGATACTCCACCGGCGAGCCAACGACGAGCCCCCTAATGGAATCACTCACCAAAATCACATATTGCAACGAATGTTTATAACGTTGATCACTGGCCAGCTCATAGCTGGCAAAGATGTCAAAATATGCCCGCTCTGTAATTTGTTCACCGATTGGCATGCCCTTGGGCACGTCGAAAGTCACACCATTCACTAACAACGTTTCCAGACTGCCGGTATTCAAGGACAAACCGTCTGCGGTCAAATCTACTTCCAGACCACTGGCATCCCAAAATTTGGTATTGCTTGTGACTAGCTTGTGATAAGGCGCTTTAATAAAGGCATTGTAATAAACAACCCGCTCTTCAAAGTTGAAAAAAACGTCTTCAATTTTCCCCACTCTGAGCCCCTTGTAAACTATCGGGTCGCCTTTAGAGTAGGCAAATTGATCGTTGCTATTGAGCGTAATCCGTAAACCCGGGGTTCCTTTGGGCGTAACGGGCGGATCTTCCAGCGCGTCAAATTCAAGCCGCTCATTCTCTGAATTACCCTGTGAGACCTCAATATAGACCCCGGAAATCAATGTACTCAAACCCGAGACGCCGGCTAAAGAAATTCGGGGCGAGACAATCCAGAACTGACTGTCGTCAACCAGCAATTTACGGGCACTTTTTGTCATTCTTGCAGTGACAACCACGCCGTCGACATCATCATTCAGGCTGATACTTTCCACTTCGCCGATGGTCACGTTTCGGGATTTTATCTTGGTTTTGCCAACTTCCAGGCCTTCAGCGGTGTAAAAATGTATCGTGACCAGAGGCCCTTGATTTTGCCACTGGTAGTAAACCATCCAGATTCCAATCAAAATAGCGATAGCGGGCAAAAACCAAATGGTTGAGATTGCACGAACCGGTACAACCGATGCTTCAGTGTCTTGCTTGGGGTCCATAGTCACTCTTATTGTTGAAGATTAATCTGGAATCAAAACTCATCGCCGCTAACATGGTAACCACGACCACTCCGGAAAATGCCAATGTGGCTGAACCCGGTAGGATACTCATGGTATTTCCCATCTGCACCAAACTTACCAGAATGATTACAACAAAAACATCCACCATAGACCAGCGCCCCACAAATTCAGCCATTCGGTAGAGTGTTATCCGTTCATTCCTAAAGTGCTCGTGCCCAGACTGGACACTGTAGTTTAGCCAGGAAAGCACAAAGATTTTACCCACCGGCACCAATACGCTGGCAACAAAAATTACCATGGCAATAGGGTAAGAACCATGGTTCCACAGCAAAATCACACCGCCGATAATAGTGCTGGGATCGTCCTGCCCTAAAAAACGGGTATTCATGATCGGCAGAATATTCGCGGGGATATAGAGTACCACCGAGGTAATGATTAGCGCCCATGTTTGCTGAATACTGATGTGAGCGTCGATCGTGACCTTTGTTTTTTTGGATTTCCTGTTTGATGCTGAATTCAGGGTGGGCTCATGGGTTTCCGCTGCATCTAAAGCCTGAAACAAGTGCCTTTTGTCAATATGCAGTAACGTTGCGATCATCGACATGGAAAACAGAACGTAGGCGTAAAAGGAAATCCCCAGTTCAATGTCGGCGAGCGAAACCACTTTAATCAAGCTGACTAATACCCCGATCAAAAATATTTCTACCATACTCCACGGGATAAGTTGAAATAGTAATTCCAAGACCTGATGCCCCCGCTTGGGGTAAAGGCCTTTACGTAGAAAGATCAATAGATAAATTATGCCAAACAATAGTGCAGCAGGAATCGCCATTATCGTAACGACTAAAACAATAGCAAGTATAGGATAGCCATTTTCAAGCAAGATCGTCACACTGCTGAGAATATCAATCTTGCGCTCTACGCCATTGGCCTTGAATGTAAGGAAATTAAATAGCAGTGAACCTGTCAAGAAAGTTAAGGCGGTGGCCGCAAAGGCCAGAATACGATCGATCGCATTCACGTGGCACACCGACAGTACAAATGAACACCTTGGACAGATGGCCTTCTGGTTCTCTGTTAAGGAAGGAATGTGGACTACAAGGCCGCACTCATGGCAGGTCTCAAGATCATCACCTGCTGTAACGTAAGACCCCTCAGCAGAATTCATCACACCCTCAAATAATGCTGGAGTGCTTCCGGGATATCTGTGGGTGGATGGTACATTGACGAGCCCCTCGTTGATGGATGACTTTGAAGAATCTATCTGAGATCCGTCACTTGTACAAATTTAATGGCAATAAGACGCGGTAATCACTTTATTTGAGCCTGAAAAGACTTCAAAAACACACACAATAGGAGGCAGCCAATACCCACGCCATCGACAATAGCTATTCTCTCCAACAGTGTGTTATACCCACCTTCTAGAGCCATTAGGCACAGAAACCCTAACATCGATAGAGCCGCTAAGCTTGCCGCAACCTTTTGATAGGCGGGAACCCAAACCGAATAGAGCACAAATCCACCTAACAAACCAAACAGCAGGGCCCTGTGCCGCATGAGAATCACCAAATCCGGGCTCGTCAGTTCTACGCCGTAGGCAGATTGAATGGCAGCGCCAGAGAGGATACCTGCGACCGGGATGAAGTTGATTAGACCTACGATAATTAGCAGAAGAGGAATCGCCTTTTTCATCTAGTTTACCCAGCCTCCGCAAACGGGGAACACTTGCCCCACGAAGCAGTCAGCCGCGTCGCTACAAAGATAAGCGGCAAATTGAGCATCTTCTTCTGGAGACACTAGGCGCCCCAAGGGCACTTCTCTGCGCAATCGCTCCTTGAACGCGGGATTTGCCTGAACCTCTTCGGGAAAATAGGTGGGGTTATCAACAAAATTCTGAGCGATGGCGTTCACCTGTACACCTTTAGATGCCACCTCCATCGCCAGAGACTTCACATAGGCAAGCTGTGCGCCACGTGCAGCACTGTAAGTGGATGCACGCCTGATGCCTCGCAAAGCGGATGCGCTCCCCATCAGTAGAATTTTGCCCGTTTCTCGTTCGAGCATCTGGGGCAAAACGGCTCGACACAAGCGAGGCAAAGGGTCTACCAAGTGCGAAAAGGTGTGTTGCCACTCCTTGTCGGTGACGTCCACGGCAAGTGATGTGGGTGCTGGAACGGCAAGATTGACCACTAAAACATCGACAATGCCTGCATCTTCGACAAGAGTTTCAGGCAGTAGAGGATCTTGCAATTCCCGGTTATCTGCAATAACCGTGGCGCCCTGGGCCGCAAAGACCTTTGCCAGTGTTGGCCCCATAAAGGACTCTGCCTGTGTAATGAGGATGCGTTTGTGGCTTAGGCCTGTAGAGGTCATTCGCTGCTCCTTAAGTTGAATGCTCTATAAGAAAAGAGCCTGACAACCAGAAAGTTAAAAACCACGTTGATAGATACCGAGTATTTAAGCAAGTTGCAAGTGGGATATACCTACAACAAGATCAGAAATCAAGCGAATGCCTATAAGCCACACTGATCGAATAATTATATCTTTGGCAATGAGGACTGTGAAACTAGTCTTGTTGGGCTCCCTTGATCAGTCGATCGGTTTCAACAATGGCACGAGTATGAGAGCCCTCTCCCGCCAGACCTTTAGAATCGTAGAGCGCCACATCGAAGCGGTACAACTTACCTGCTCGCCCCTGATATTCGGCTTTTGCCACAACGGTCTCTCCAGGGAGTGTTGCGGCAAGGTGGTTAACTGTCACATTGACACCCACCGACAATTCACCCACCGCCAACAGCGGTTTCATCAGACGGGCGGCAGCAAGCTCCATTAACGCAACCATTCTGGATGTTGCAAAAACCGCTGGAAAATCATCTTGAGGGTCTACTGACAGTGCCTTGGCGAGATCACTCTCCTCTACGGTATAGTCAAACTCCACGCATGAACCAATATCCATCGTATTTTCTCTTTTTGTTGGGCACGCACAACCATAACACGAGCACAGACGATGGCGTTTATCACTAAATTTAATACTGGTTATAAAGTGACAAAATAACTCATGTTCAAAAATCGCCTATCTCATTCGAGGGTGAGGCAAACTCAGGCCCTGATAGAAGGTCATGGAAGCGGA
>ENA-OSET01002798-OSET01002798.1-sediment-metagenome-genome-assembly--contig:-NODE-2798-length-16495-cov-12.162505_pt1 | contig 16495 bp, 13 predicted proteins | sample MGYA00237882_ERZ534229 | MGnify/ENA primary metagenome ERZ534229 (study PRJEB26408, sample SAMN06266212) | sediment metagenome | isolation source: Hudson Canyon methane seep mesocosm | place... | reverse complement strand
GCCCGACAGGACTCGAACCTGTTACCCTCGGCTTAGAAGGCCGATGCTCTATCCAGATGAGCTACGGGCGCAATGTGTCTGCAGCCCATATGTAGAACCATTCTACATAACAACTTAGCGACTAAATAAGATAGTCGTTTCGTAAGCAATTATAGTGAATAATCAGCATAAATTCCACTATGAGTGTGACTGAGGTGTGACACAAGTCATTAACTACTCCATTCCATGACTTAAACTATTTCACCACGTCTTCGGTCACCATTTTAGGAGCCGTTAGAGCGTTCTCAGGCCACTTAAACCCTTATCTGAGCCAACAAAAGCGGCTAACTAACATCGGAGATCCTACGAGGCCATATACAGGCCTCTAGTCTGTCATCACTCTAGTATTCGTTCCTTTAATTCCAAGAACAATGAAATACAAAGCATGGGGGGGTATGTTAGAAGCCGGAACCCTGTGCTATATCACATGATATATATTCAGCCCACACTAACGTGCATTGATTACCTAAAATTTACTATACTCGAAGATGTCAGGCTTACCGCCTCATAACAAGACAGTAAGCCTTTATCAAAAGGCTATAATTAGACCTTAAATAAGATCAATACTACCCGCCGCAAGTAAGTTATCTATAATTTCGGCATTTGTGCCTGTGCCTGTATAAACAACATCAAGACTATCCGAAGCTAATAAACTATCAATGACTTCAACATCTGATAACGTACCAGCTTGGTTTAAATCATCTGAGTAAAATCCAAAGTCAATATCGAGATCAGTGCTTTCTGAAAAGATGCCATCGCCATCAACATCTATCAGTAGTTTCTTATCAGCTGTAAAATTCAATATGGCATCAAGTCCTTCTCCTGACTCATCTAAACCTGACACATCTGATAGTAAATCAGTTAAATCTAAAACATCACCTTCAGCTACACTAAAATCAAAGAGACTATCATTGCCCACGAAATCAGCATAATCAGAACCTGAATTAAAGTTCTGCTCTCCTTGAATAAACATAAATGTATCCGCACCATCACCACCATTTAACGTATCCTTACCAAAACCACCAACGAGGATATCGTTTCCAGCAAAGCCATTAAGAGAATCATTCCCGTTATCACCGTAGAGAAGATCACTGCCTTCTCCGCCTTGAATAGAATCATTCCCTGCACCACCATGTGCTTCAATGTTTGTACCTAATGGAACACTATGATCCTTTATATAAAGATAATCTGAGCCAGATCCACCAAGGAATACAAATCCATAGTCTTCGGTTAGGTAACTAGAAAAATCACCACCTGTATTATTGAGGTATGTGGTACTTGTAGTTAGAGATGAATTATCTATGACTAGCTGTGAACCCGAAGCAAGTGATTGTCCGCCATTTACCGTGTCATATGTTCCAAACCCACCTCCACTAAAAATATTATCTGCATAGATGTGTCCAGAGTTAGTACCAAGAGAAGTGTAGAAATTGGCAGTATTAACTTGGTAACTCACTAGATCGGGCACATCTACTGGTACTTGCGTCAGATCGACTCCATCAAGATAGATAATCTGATCTGCCACAGTGTTACCATCCAAATCAACATTAACCCATGTTCTCTCACCATCAGATGAGAAGTCCAAGAAATTCTGTAAACTTGCCCCATCCTCAGTCAGGCCGTTTGTAGCATCTGATAAGAGGCCCGTTAAATCTAAAATATCGCCCTCTGAAATACTAAAATCATAAATAATATCAAATTCATTTCCGACATCATTAGCGTCACCATTTTCAAAAACAAACTGGTCAGAGCCTCTACCACCTGTTAGATTATCGTTACCGCGTCCCCCAACAATAACATCATTACCACTCAGCCCAGTTAGATCATCATTTCCTGCATCGCCATAAAGAAGGTCATCACCATCTTTTCCTCCAGATAATCGATCATTACCTGCACCACCATGCGCTTCAATATTTACACCGAGTGAATACTGCTCTGAACCGATACCAAAGAATAGCCAATCTGCACCAGTACCACCTTGGTAAACAATTCCGTAATCTGCCATCCCTACACTTGCAAATTCATTATCATAACTATGTGTTATTTGTAAGCGATTAGAGCTATTTACGGATGTTGTGGTATCAAAAATTAATTGACCTGCCTCGCCAGAAGATACAAGTTCACCAGTACCATAGTCATAAAGCATGAAGTCACCTTCATCTGGCAGAAGGTTGCTACGAATTAAATCTACATTACCTACAGGCTCATATGTAAATACTGGTTTCCCACCATCAATATCACCAACAACGGCATCACTAATCAAGGTTTCTAGTGCTGCATCTATTGCTGTTATATTTATTGCTGTACCCGTACTTGCATCGGTACTCATCGCTTCGGAAGATTCACCCTGGGCAACGATTGAAACTTGAGTTACTGCCGTTAGAAAGTCCACACCTTCTACCGAAATATTCTCAACAGCTGTATTAGTATTTGCAATAAGAGAAGCAGCACTAGATTGTACTTCGGGAGCTAAACCAGCTGTCAAATTATCTATTAAAGTTGAAATTGAGCCACTATTCGTTAAGTTATATGGGCTCCAATTAATAATAGCAGTCGATAATTCAGCAAAAACAGCATCCATTGCATCACTAATTGTAATTGTTCCTCCACTAGCGCCTTCGACTAGAGAGGCAACCTGAACGACTGTATTCAATACCTGTGTAGCCAAACTCATCAAGGTCATTCCTGTCTCGCTATCTCCTGATAAGATTGCTTCAATAGGGTCTGTAGTTAAAATAGAGTTTGAAATAGCAGGAATACCAAACGCATATCCCACTTGAAGTACAGGATCATATCCCTCTTGATCACCAACCTCAGCAACAAGGGTAGTTAAAGCAGTAATTGATGTTGAACCTGCTGGTGCACGTAAAACACCGTCAAATGTAAGGCCAGTGGCGACATCTGTACCGCCTGACATGTAAAGATCGCCTGTGGCTCCCTCTAATGAAAATCCACCAATACCACTTGTTGTGGTTGTTACATCACCTGCATCAAAGACACCGTTATCATTATTATCGGAAAAGACAGTTGCTCCAACAATATATCCATCAGTTACTGCACCTTCCAATATCGCTGGGGCATCATTGATACCTGTAATTGTAATGGTTGCCGTTTGGGGTGTGATACCACCATTACCATCTATAACATTATATTGGTATGTGATAACCGCATTTTCACCATCATTGAGATAATTGTATGCATTAGAATCTACATCTAAGCTAGTACCGTTCAGAGTGACTCCAGAACCATCCCCACCCGTTAATGTTAGATCTGCAATAGTAAGGCTGTCTGAACTATCTACATCTGAAGCTCCATCAAGGAGAGCAACACTAAAAGCAGGATCATCTTCAGTGCTACCACTAATTACTGTACCACTTACTATAGGCGCATCATTGGCACCAGATACTGTTATAGTCAACGTGCTACTTGAACTGCCACCATTGCCATCACTCATTGTATAAGCAATAACGACATCGATAGATTCATTAACAGCTAAATAGTCATAGTCAGATCCTGGATTCCAGGATATTTTATTGCCTACAATAGATGCACTACCAAGCCCGCTGGTGATATTCACACTGCCATCAACTATAGTATGGCTATCAGTTAGATCAACATCAGTATCATTATCCAAAACATCAAATAGAACTGCAGTATTTTCATCTGTTGTTGTTAAATCTTCTACAGCAACTGGTGCATCGTTAATTCCAGTTATAGTTACCGTAAACTCAGCTGTAGTAATGCTGCCATTTCCATCTGTAACGGTATAAGTTACTGTATCTGTTGCAGTCTCTCCTGCTGCAAGGTAGTTAAATCCGCCTGCTGGATCATAGCTGATTTCCCCATCAATATTTAGCGTGAATATTCCTGTCGATCCAGATGTATCAATACTTGTAACAGTCAGAGCATCTCCATCAAGATCAAGATCGTTAGACAGTACGTTAAAGTCAGTAATCGTTGAATTCTGGTCAATATCTCCTGCGTCATTTACTGCCAAAACAGCATTATTAGTACCATCCATGTAGTAGGTGTAATTATTAAACTTGATAATCTCAATACTTTTTAGTGTGTCGGTACCAAACTCACCCGCATCGAAGACTATGGTATTGCCTTTTTCATCATAAAGAGTCAATACGCCGTCATCATTTACAAAGACTTGAACATTAGCATCATAATAGGCTATATCCGTACCAGAGCCACCATTTAATATGTCATCACCTGAACCACTAACTAAAGTGTCATCTCCAGAACCACCGACTAATTTACTACCATCATCTGTTGCTATCAGTATGTCATCACCTGAAGCACCGTTTGTCCCATCTACTATTGCAGCATCACTCATAACAATCTCCCATCACTTCGCATTCAAACTGAGACACTGATAATTCAGGTATTTAGATAATGTTATCTAGGCTTGGTCTCGAGCCATATTTATTGTCGAGTACAATAGTAAAGGTATTGAGGTAGGGCTGTATATTGTACTTTGGTACACCACACTTTAGGGGGGGGGGCTTATTTATCTATCCATCATAGATAAATGGACTAATACTGTTCCAAACATCCAACAACCATGCACGCCCCTATCATAAAGTGATATTAGTATTTCTGTGCTTTAAACAATATACCTATAAATAGGGTAATTATTTGTAATGTTCTAAAGGGCCCCACAGAATTATCTAAGGCATCAACATTATGACTAACAAGTGATGGATACTTGAATTAAAGCAGAATATTGTTAGTAAGGATTGTACCAAGGTGACTTGTATCATCAAATCAGATAAGGTGGTAAACAGCCTATATACAAACGTATATTGTTGATATTTAAAGGATGATGATATGGATGTAGTACTGCCTGAAGGACTGTCAACAGAGGAAATCGATGCCATTCCAAGTAGAAGGTTTCGGGGATATGACTGGTCATTCAATCCCAAAGTACATGACTTCATCGATGAACTATTCATTGATTATATGAAGTGGGCTAAAGAGATAGATGGGCAACAACGAGTCAAGAATCAAGACCAGATAAAAGATCAGCTCACCTGCTTTGTACTTGAATTATTTCGCACCTATCAGTCACATCCTAAGTTAGCAATGTCAGTGTCAATTGGTAATGAAACAATTAGTGGCTACCAACACAGTCGATATAAGCCCCATCACATCACGTACAAACTACTTATCCATATTTTCGACTTCTTACAACATGATGATGTCTATATTGAACTGCCATTAGGAGAGAAAGGTCGAGTAACAGGTGCATCCTCTCACCAACGTTCAACTCGTGTCAGAGCAACAAAAGCACTTATAGGGCTAATCAAAGACTTTGGTATTAACAGATATATGATTTGCTCCTTCCCTATGCCACCTGAGTGCATTGTGCTGAGAGCTAAGAAGCTTGAAGGTAAGAAGAAAGGCGATGATGTGGAATATGATAATACACAGTTCACGCTACAGGCTCGTACCAACCTTGAACGTATCAATAGCTTTCTATCACAACATCACATTGACCTTAAGCTAACTGACGAACAACAAGTTGAGCTAGAGGAGCGAGTGAAAGAACGTGATGAACAGGATAAACATCAATATCTAGACCTCACTGACAAGCAGTTAAGACGAATCTTCAACCAGTCATCTTTTCAACTAGGGGGACGTTTCTATGGTGGTTTCTGGCAGCGCATACCTAAGAAATACAGATTCTTAATTACGATTAATAGTGAACACACTGAACAATATGACTACTCAGGAATGCACTTTGCCATGATGTATGCCAACAAAGATACTGAGGTACCAGAAGGTGATGTTTATCAATTAGAAGGTTATAACGAATCACTTCGAGGCAACATTAAGCAGGCATTTAATATCATTATTAACTGTGACACTGTTCCCAAGGCTATTGCCACCATTGACAACAAGATAGCTAAAGGTGATCTAAGTGAAGAGCTTGGTGGCGGTGAGCAACTACTTAATGCATTCAAAGCTAAGCACCCTCTCATTGAAGAGTTTATAGCCAGTGGAGAAGGTATTAAGTTGCAGTTTATTGACTCTCAAATAGCTGAATTAATCTTATTAAAGGGTGTTGAGAATGGTGTCTGTATATTACCTATTCACGATGGCTTCATTACCACCACTCGCAATGTGCTTTTGCTTAAAAAGCTAATGGAAGAAGCCTATCAATCTGTGATGGGCACAACAATAGAAGTGAAACCTGAGAGCATTTATCTTGAACTTATTGATGATAGCCATTTTGGACTCCACAAACAGATAACTGACACTGATGGTGAGGTTCATGAATACTCTGCTGCTGTACCTGAAACACTAACTGGTGAAGTACGCTCTTTTAGCTCTCTTCTTTCTGTTGAGGATGTTCAAGAGCAGATGCTCAAATCTAAACAATACCATTTACGAGAAGAGGAGTGGTCTTTGGCTATAGCTATAAAGAGCTAATTAGACTATTACATCTGTTATTAACTATGAAGGAGCTAGGAGCTAAGGTTTAAGAGAGTAAATAGAGTTCAATAGGGTTAGATAGCCCCCTACATAACTAGTAGCGATAAGAAACAACAAGCTACAGAGCACTATACACAACACTTTACACTAAGTTAAAGACAAAAGATAAACACGTATACATCTGAGCTAGTTAACATCACAGAAGGGGGCTGAGAGACCGCTCAGATCATCCTTATTCAATATTGGCACAAACCCCAACAAAGTGATTACAGAGCCTGTATGGAGCACTCATAATGCGTAACTATCCTTCTAGTTTTCTAACCAAGTCTTCTGCTCGGAGGTGTGTGTATCGCTGAAGCATTCTTAAGTCACGATGACCACTAATACTAGCTACTTCCATCACATTTAGCCCCATTTCAAAGAAGCGAGTAATAGCCTCATGGCGTAAGTCATGAAATCTAAGGTTCTCTATCTCAGCTCTATTACATGCCCGTTTAAAAGCTTGTGAAACAGAACCAGCTGAGATGTTAAAAACATCACCAGTAATATTCCTTTGCAAGCGACTAAACACATGAATTGCCTTAATTGTAAGTGGTATTGTTCTCGGTACATCAGTCTTTGTTTTGGGTATATGAAGAATTCTTTTCTTCAAGTCAATGTCATCCCAGCGCAACCTAATCAGCTCAGAACGCCTCATTCCCGTTTCTATCGCTAGAGACACAATATTCCATACATTAGATGTAAAGCGTAAGGCATGTAACAGTTCAATCTCTTCTTGTGATGTAATACGTCTAGTACGGCCTCTAGGAAGCGATGGCATCTTAATTGTGGGGATTGCAAGGTTTGAATATCCAAGTTCATCCCTAGCCCACTTTAAGGCCCTTAGAACCATTGATAACTCATGTTTAACTGTTTGAGGACTATGCGTTAACAATCTAGTATTACGGTATGACACAAGCTGGTGGGATGTCAGACTATCAGCTTTATAGTCTCCCAAGCCTGCTATTGCATTTCTAACATGTGAATGAGAACTTCTATCATGAGGTATCTTGTCATCCATGTACCGTTGAAGAGCATGTGCAATAGTTAAGTCCAACTCAGCCTTATATTGACCCGACTCAATTGCAACTTCAATTGACCTTGCCCACTGTTGAGCATGAACTTTCTTGGTGAAGGTTTGAGATGTTGAAATACCGTGCATACGAATTAGCACTTGATACTTATCATTACGTGAACGAATGGTAGCCATAACTGTGACTCCTGTGTGACAGGGTTAATATCAAGTTATGTAAAATGGTACGCCCGACAGGACTCGAACCTGTTACCCTCGGCTTAGAAGGCCGATGCTCTATCCAGATGAGCTACGGGCGCAATGTGATACTTTTAGTCGAGGAGTTTTTAGGTGTTTGAAGTGGTCGGGGTAGAGAGATTCGAACTCCCGACCCTCTGGTCCCAAACCAGATGCGCTACCAGACTGCGCTATACCCCGACATTTTTCTCGATTAATCTTGGACAGACATCCTCGAAGAAAGGCGAAATAATACGCTGATGAACGTGATCCGTCAATCACTGTTTTTATATTTTTGCCGTTATTAGCTCAACATGAGAAAATGTTTCTTTTTCTTGTCTGGAATCTCTTTTAATGAGCGCTCAAATTATCGATGGTAAAGCAGTTGCAGCCGAGCTAAAACAATCCCTTAAGTTAGCTACAGAAAAACGTATTGCAGCAGGAAAACGTAAACCAGGCTTAGCTGTTGTGCTTATTGGAAGTGATCCTGCATCACAAGTATACGTGGGCAGTAAGCGCCGTAGTTGCGAAGAAATTGGCTTTAATTCTGTTTCTCATGATTTACCTATTACAACAACTGAAGATGAGTTGTTAGCATTAATTAATACGCTTAATAACGATGATAGTATTGATGGCATTTTGGTTCAGCTGCCATTACCTGAGCATATTAATACCGAATCAGTTATTGAATATATTGCGCCACACAAAGATGTTGATGGTTTTCACCCTTATAATATAGGCCATCTAGCGCAGCGCACTCCTCAACTCCGTCCGTGTACGCCTAAAGGTGTAATAACCTTGTTAAACAGTACCGGTACTGATTTACATGGTTTGGAAGCTGTTGTTGTAGGTGCATCAAATATTGTTGGCCGCCCAATGGCCTTAGAGCTATTGCTTGCAGGGTGTACTACGACAGTCTGTCACCGCTGGACTAAAGACTTAGAGTTTCATGTTCGTCGTGCAGATTTGCTTGTTGTTGCCGTGGGTAAGCCTAACTTTATTCCTGGTGAATGGATTAAAGAAGGCGCCATTATTATTGATGTAGGTATTAACCGCCTTGAAGATGGAACATTAACAGGTGATGTTGAGTTTAATGTTGCCAAAGAGAAAGCCGCGTGGATTACACCTGTACCGGGTGGTGTTGGCCCAATGACGGTTGCAACATTAATGGAAAATACCTTGTATGCGGCTGAGAAGTTGCACGATTCATAGGGCTGTTAATAATTGTCTAGTCCCATTCGCGGCGGGGATGCCACTCCTACGGAATAAGAAACCTTTGTAGGAGCGCGCTTTAGCCGCGAACAGCCATAAACACCTTGCATGCAGCGGAGAAGTTGTGCGATTATTAAGGCTGTTAATAGCTTATAGTCCCTTTCGCGACGGGGACGTCGCTCCTACGGAATAAGGTGACCTTTGTAGGAGCGCGCTTTAGCCGCGAATAAATCATAAGACCATTCACGGCGGGGACGCCATTCCAACTGAGTAATTACACACAAAACCTTCATTAAGGATAATGATATAACACACTTTCATAGCCGCAAGTTACGACAAGGACGATTCTCTGGTAATAATCAGATATACCTCATTACTACCGTTACCCACCTTAGGAAGCCTATTTTCAATAGTTTCCTCGTCGGAAAAGTAGCTGTTAGAACAATGAAACACTTACATGATTCTAAACGTGTGTTGTCATTAGCTTTTGTTGTTATGCCTGACCATGTTCATTGGCTTATACAATTGGAACAGGAAAGCTTAGATAAAATAATGCATGCATTTAAAGGTGTCAGCGCGAAACATGTCAACCGGCTTATGGGCTCACGAGGCAAGATTTGGCAAGCATCTTATCATGATCATGCCGTACGCAAGGAAGAAGATTTAACAGGTATTGCTCGTTATATTGTGGCCAATCCAGTACGTGCTAGATTGGTGAGAAAAGTGGGTGATTATCCTTTGTGGGATGCGGTTTGGGTTTAATTGATTGTAATGTGTGTTTTTATCGTAAAAGAGATCGTAGGAACTGCATCCCCGCCGTGAATGGGCCTAAACAATAAAATAGATTTTGAATTTCACTACATGCTTCGCATCTAAAGCGGACTCCTACAAGATAATGCATAAAGCGTGTGGGAACTATATTAACCCCGAACAACCTCATAGGGCCTTTCGCGACGGGGACGTCGCTCCTACAGAATGGTAGAACTTGTGGGATCTACCTGAACCCCGAACAGCATCACAAGCCTTTCGCGGCGGGGATGCCGCTCCCACAAAATTGGAAAAGTTGTAGGGCCGTCTTTAGTCGCAAATGCTCCCCTCAAAAAACAAATCCCTGTGGGAGCGGTTTCAACCGCGAATGGACCTTTAAGCTTTACGCCAGCTTGTCTTGCCCGCATTGTCTTCTAATACAATACCCATTGCAGCTAGCTCATCACGAACTTGATCGGCTTTTGCCCAATCCTTTTCCGCTCGAGCTGTATTTCTAGCTTCAATTAATGCTTCAACCTTCACTGACTCTTCATCATCTTGGTCACCCAATAAGAAGTCTTCTGCAACTTGTTGAAATAACCCTAAAACATCACCAAATGAGTGCAATAACCCTGCGAAATAAGCCGCTTTGTCATCACTCTGTTCACGTGCTTTATTTAATGCTTGTCGAACATCAGCCATCACTGATAATGCGAGTGCGGTATTAAAATCATCATCCATTGCCTCTGCAAAGCGTGGACCAAACTCTTTATCATCTTGCCAAACAACATCAGCTAAAGCTTCGATATCTCGTAATGCAGTGTAATAGCGTGTTAATGCTGATTTTGCTTGTTCTAATGATTCATTAGAATAGTTCAACGGGCTACGATAATGGCTCGTTAATATAAAGTAGCGAATAACTTCAGCAGAATATTGAGTCAATACTTCCCGAACGGTGAAAAAGTTACCCAATGATTTTGACATTTTTTCATCATCAATGCGCACAAAGCCATTATGCATCCAGTAATTCACTGACTGGCAACCATGCGCCCCTTCTGATTGAGCAATTTCATTTTCATGATGTGGGAACTGTAAATCTTGACCGCCGCCATGAATATCAAAATGCTCTCCCAAGCAGGTAGCAGACATGGCTGAACATTCAATATGCCAGCCTGGGCGACCATTGCCCCAAGGGGAATCCCATGCAGGTTCTTCTGCTTTAGCTGCTTTCCACAATACAAAATCTAATGGATCATTTTTAGCTTCATTGACTGCTACACGCTCACCCGATCGTAGCTCATCAATATTGCGTCCAGATAGCTTTCCGTAGCCGTCAAACTCACTCACATCGTAATACACATCACCATTATCAGCTGCGTAAGCAAACCCTTTCTCAATGAGTGTTTCAATCATCGAGATAATGTCAGCCATTGACTCTGTCGCTTTGGGCTCAAGGTCCGGCCTTATAACGCCTAAGGCATCCGCATCTTGGTGCATTTCTGCAATAAATCGTTCGGTCAATGATTGAATACTTTCACCATTTTCATTGGCACGGGCAATAATTTTATCGTCAATATCAGTAATGTTTCGTATATATGTCACATCATAGCCACTCGCACGCAAATAACGAGTCACCACATCAAAAACAACCATTACCCGTGCATGACCAACATGACACAAGTCATAAACGGTCATTCCACAGACGTACAATTTCACTTTTCCCGGTTCAATTGGCGTAAATACGTCTTTCTTTTTGGTCAGGCTATTATGAATTTGTAGCATAGTATTCTCAGTAATGTTTTCGCTGGGGTCTAATCCAATCAAATATGCGGCTATTTTACGGCAAATTACTCCACTTAGGATGTTATTTGCTCTATCATGTGCGTTTTATTGTTAATTTTGGAACTCAAGCCTATTATGAAAACCTTTTTTCGCTCTGTAGTAACGTTAATATTAACAATCACATCATTTTTATCTTATGCCGAAGGAGGCAATGCTTTGCCAAACGTTAAACTAGAAACATCTGTTGGTGATATCGTCATCGAATTAAACGCTGAAAAAGCACCAAATACTGTTGCTAACTTTTTATCTTATGTTGAAGATGGTTCTTATAATGGCACTGTATTCCATCGTGTTATTGAGAACTTCATGATCCAAGGTGGTGGCTTCGACGAAAGTTTTTCTCAAAAACCAACAAAGGCTTCAATTGAAAACGAAGCGAATAATGGCTTAAGCAATGTGGCGGGTTCAGTTGCAATGGCTCGTACTGGCGCACCTCATTCAGCGACGGCACAATTCTTTATCAACACCGTTGATAATAACTTCCTTGATTTCCGTTCAGAAGATCAAGCAGGATGGGGCTATGCCGTATTTGCTCAAGTTGTTGAAGGTATGGATGTTGTTAATGCAATCCGTAGCGTTGAAACAGGTAGCAAAGGCCCTTTCCCAACAGATGCACCTGTTGAGAATGTTGTTATTATCACAGCAACGGTTGTTGAATAAAAAATCATATATCGTCATGCCCTCCATGGGCATGGCGCACATTCTATGACCACTCTCTTTATTTCAGATCTTCACCTTAGTCCTAACGACTCTGCACGCATTCAGCTCACGGTCGACTTCCTCAAAACCCATACACCCCACGTAGAAAGCCTTTATATCCTCGGTGACCTATTTAATACATGGTTGGGTGATGATATTGTCCCGGAAGAGTTTGAACCTCTCATTGAGCAATTGCAGTCTCTTCATCAGTCAGACATTAAAACCTATCTTATGGTTGGTAATCGTGACTTTATGATGGGAAAACAGTTTGCCAAGCGAACAGGCTGTCAACTACTCGATGACTATTGCATTATTGACCTTTACGGAACCAAAACATTATTAATGCATGGCGATACGCTATGTATTGATGATCTTGCTTATCAACGCTACCGCCGCTGGAGTCGTAACTCACTTCTTCAATGGTGCTTTTTACATTTATCGGCAAGTTACCGACAAGGCATCTCTGACAAAATAAAACAAAAAAGTCGTGAACAAAAACAAACAAAATCAGCAATGATTATGGATGTTAATCATGAAGAAGTAAGACAAGTTATGGAAAAGTTCAACGTCACACAGCTTATTCATGGTCATACACATCGCCCAGCCATTCACTCATTACATATTAATGGTGAGCAAGCAAAGCGAATTGTGCTAGGTGACTGGGAAGATCAAACAAGTTATCTTCAATGTGATGAGCAAGATATGAAATTGATTGATCATCGGGTTGTGAGCAGCTAGAACAAGTCCGACGAGGCTTCACAATTCTGTGGGAGCGGCGTCCCCACCGTGATAGGACGGGCATGGCTCTTCGCGGCTAAAACGCGCTCCTACAAGGCTTCACAATTCTGTGGGAGCGGCGTCCCCGCCGCGAAAGGGATTATAAAATTAACCACGCTCGTCTAATATTTTGATCAAGCGTTTAGGCGGAACATAACCCGGTAACATATCACCACTTTCTAGAAATAATGCCGGTGTACCATTCACACCAAGTTCACGCCCCACTTTATAGTGTGCACTAACGGGTGAATCACATATTTTAGAATCCACACCCAGTCCATTTTTTGCATCAGTCATCGCTTGTTTACGATCTTCAGAACACCACACTTCTTCAGCTTTAACGAAAGACTCAGAATCAGGCCCAGAACGAGGATATGCCATATAGCGGATACGAATGCCTAAGGCATTATAATCATCCATTTGCATATGCAATTTACGACAGTAACCACAGTCAATATCTGTAAATACAGTTAAAGTATGTTTAGTTTCTTTTGGTTCATAAATGATCATATCTGATTCATTTAGTGAAGCTAATGTGTTTTTTCTTAGTACAACACGCTTGTTTTCCGTAATATTATCTCGGGTCTCTAAATTAATCACATCACCTTGAAATGCATAACGTGCATCTTGTGAAAAATAAACAATTTCCCCCTCCAAGACAGCTTCATATAAGCCTGTGTTATCTACAGACTGTAGGCTATCAATGACAATGCCTGGCATCATCGCTTCTAGTTTACTTTTCATCTCAGCATTATCGTCAGCCTGAGCAAGCCCAGTCATTGATAATAAGAGTAACCATACATAAGCACTTTTTAACATTCTGTTTTCCCTAATCTCTAAAATTATTGAACTGTAAAGGCATATCAACTTTATCATTATCACGTAGTAAAGCCATTACACCTTGCAAATCATCACGCTTTTTACCAGTGACACGTACGGTTTCACCTTGAACAGCAGCTTGTACTTTGGACTTACTATTTTTTATTTCTTTAACAATAATTCGTGATGCATCCTTATCAAGGCCTTCACGAATGATAATGTCTTGCTTACGCATTTTGCCATTACCCACTGAATCTTTCACTTCTAAGCAAGCCACTTCGATGCCACGCTTAACCAGCTTCATTCTAAGAATGTCTTGTAACTGGTCAAGTTGAAAATCACTATCAGCATGTATCGTGAGTATTTTATCTGACTGCTCTACACGTGCATCAGTTCCACGAAAGTCAAAACGATTACTCACTTCACGATTAGCCTGATCAACAGCATTAGTCAATTCATGTTTATCTACTTCTGACACAATATCAAATGAAGGCATTTTGTTTCCTTAAGTTTACAAATTTGGTGAACAGTTTATCATTGTCTGTCACCTATTTGCCATGAGAGCTTACAATGGAAAAGCATCAAAAAATAGCAGTAACACTCTATATTAGTACCTTAGCCTTAATCTATTTCCGTGGTAGCAGCGATGATGAAATGATTTCACAGAGCGTGTTATTACTACTCTTTTTAGTACCCATTTTGTTTTATAAACTGATTGCTTACTTTGCCAGCTTTGGTTTTCCTGAAGTATTTGCTCGTGACTATGGTTCACAAAACAGTCCCACACCTTATGCTGTATTTTTCTGGCTATTATTTATTATCGCCTGTTTATACATCTTATTTGATTGGCATTTTTATTAGCCACGAGGATGATGTTGCTGATGAATATTTTTCAAACGCTCTTTCGCAACATGCGTATATATTTGTGTCGTAGACAGGTCAGAATGGCCTAATAACAATTGCACAACTCGCAGATCAGCACCATGATTCAACAAATGAGTAGCAAAGGCATGGCGCAAGGTATGCGGCGACAAATCCTTTTCTATCATGGCCTGAGATGCATAACGCTTAATAATGTACCAAAAAGCTTGTCGTGTCATAGCTTTACCACGATTAGTCGGGAACAAATCATCACTGACACGGCCATTAAGTAACGCCGGTCTACTTTCCAAAAGGTATTGTTGTAAGTAATCCAGTGAAATCTCACCTAATGGCACTAAGCGCTCTTTATTACCTTTTCCAATACAACGAATAAGCCCCTGTCTCATATTAAGCTGTTCGAAAGTTAAACCAATCAACTCCGACACACGCAAGCCCGTAGCATACAGCACTTCTAACATTGCTCTATCTCTCAAGCCTAGGGCAGCAGTGACATCTGGCTGTTCGAGTAGTGATTCAACCTCGTCCTCGGTCAAACTGCTCGGCAAGGGTTTACCTAAGCGTGGTGATTCAATAAGTGCAGTCGGATCGGACTCACGAATATCTTCACGGCACAAATAGCGATAAAATCTGCGTAAACTTGAAAGCAGTCTTGCTTCACTTCGCACTTTACGACCGTCACGCATGCGCTCACTTTGATAACGTAAAATATCGTGACGAGTTGCCGATGCTAAATCAGTATCAAACTGAACTAGCCACGTTGCAAAACCAATTAAATCACGTTGATATGCTTCAACAGTATTCTTGCTGAGTCCTGACTCCAACCATAGAGAATCCAAGAAAGGTTCTAGGTAATACGACTCCACTTCCTTTTTTTTATTCTCGCTCATGATCTAATAGCCACTGTTTTATTTCTACGTTTCTGCCGCTTGTCTGTCCATCATAACCGCCCAGCCCTGCTTTTGATATAACACGATGACACGGCACAATAATCACAAAAGGATTTGCTCGACAGGCATTACCTACAGCTTGAGAAGAGGAGTTTAGCGCTTTAGCCACATCTGAATAATAGCGGGTTTCACCTAAGGGAATTGTTTGTAGATATTGCCATACTTTTTGTTGGAATGCTGTACCACATTCAAGCAATGGCAAGGTCCACTTATTATGAGCACTAAGGAAGTAGTCCGTCAGTTGTTTGCTAACTTGCTGTTGTAGAACTGTTGGAATAGCAATAGTTGTATCAGAAGAGTTACTAAGCCATTCAATTTTACTAACACAGTTATCATTCATCACAGCGTGTAAACACCCCGTTGGAGAATCAATAACTGAATTAAAAGTGGATTCCATAATGCAAAAAAGGGCACGACTGAAACAGTCGCACCCTTCTTATTCACTAGTCAGAACCGTTATCACGATTCTGCATAAGTGGTTTTAGCCTAATTTTTCTTTAATACGTGCTGCTCGACCAGTTAAATCACGTAAGTAGTAAAGTTTCGCACGACGAACATCACCGCGACGTTTAACTTCTACACTACCAATTGCTTTACTGTGTGTTTGGAAAACACGTTCAACACCAACACCGTTAGAAATCTTACGAACAGTGAATGCAGAGTGCAAACCACGGTTACGTACTGCAATCACAACGCCTTCAAACGCTTGTTCACGTTCACGATCGCCTTCTTTAATTTTTACTTTTACAACAACAGTATCACCTGAAGAAAATGCAGGAAGGTCCTGTCTCATTTGTTC
>ENA-OSET01002797-OSET01002797.1-sediment-metagenome-genome-assembly--contig:-NODE-2797-length-16502-cov-4.661796_pt1 | contig 16502 bp, 16 predicted proteins | sample MGYA00237882_ERZ534229 | MGnify/ENA primary metagenome ERZ534229 (study PRJEB26408, sample SAMN06266212) | sediment metagenome | isolation source: Hudson Canyon methane seep mesocosm | place... | reverse complement strand
AAAGACTCTGGAATTTATGACAAAAAATCATTTACCCGATGGGTGTGATTTAGGGTCAATTGCTACCGGCTCCTTTAGTGAATCTCTTTATGATGGAGTTGGATTTGGTTTAGGCTTTTCTGTTTCCCTTGACCCCACCAAATCCAAAACAATCACCTCTGTTGGTGAATATGCCTGGGGAGGGGCAGCAAGTACCGCTTTTTGGATCGACCCGGAAGAAGACCTTGTGGCGATAGGAATGATGCAGTTGATGGGCTCGCCCTGGCCGTTTCGGAGTGAAATGATGTCGGCTACCTATCAAGCCATTGAAGAGATGAACGACTAAGGTCGACAGCGCCTGCTATTATTGCCTAAACTTGTTATTCGAGGCCGACACTGTGATTGTTGTCGGCCTGTCATGATTTAGTCTTAGGTAGACAAGGGCAGTTAATTGATGGACTGGAAAGCTTAGGGTGCGGGACATCAGCTTAAGGCAACTCGCCTGTCTTGAGTGTGACTTGTTGTTAAAGTTACCGGCTGAGACGGGTATTCGTCAAAAGGTCCAGTGCCCTAGGTGCCATCACAGCATAAGCAAGGGGCATCACAACCCCATAGATACTAGTATTGCCTTGAGTGTGACCGCAATTGTCATCCTGCTGATTGCTGGCAGTTTTCCCTTTATCTCCTTTGCCGCCCAGGGCCAGTCGAGAACCATCAGTTTGTTCCAAACTGTTGGCGAGCTTTTTGCTCAGGGCTTCTATACCTTAGCCGTTCTGGTTCTGTTGTTTATTATTTTCCTGCCTTTTTTGTATCTGCTCTTTTTTAGTGCAAAAAACAAACAAAATGTTGAAATGAGTCTATATTGTATTATATGTAATGTTTTATGGGCATTTAAACCAAAAGGTGAGTATATGAAAAATTATCTATTGATTCTTACTGCATTTTTCACAATAAGCATCCATTCTTCTGTTTTCGCTGAGGACTTTAATATAGGGGTAGAAGCTATTGAGTATTACCCTCTTTATGCGAAGCGTGATGGGCAATATAATGGTTACGCACGCGCATTATTAGATGAGTTTGCTAAAAAAGAAGGTCATACTTTTACGTATAAAATATTACCGATTAAACGTTTATTTAACAGCTTTGTAGAAGGGGATGTTGACTTCAAGTTTCCTGATAGTCCTTATTGGAAAAAAGGGCTTAAGGCGGGAAAAAATGTTGTTTATAGTGATTCTGCTGTTGAGTATGTTGACGGTGTATTAGTTAGTCCTAAAGCGTTGGGAAAAGGGAAAGGACAGCTCAAAACCTTAGGTGTTTTGAGAGGGTTTACAGCATGGGATTATTTAGATGATATCTCTTCTAAAGCGATTAAGTTAAAAGAAGGAAATTCACTCAAAAGCTTAGTGCAAATGGTAAGTGCTAATCGAATTGATGGGGTGTACTTTAATGTCATCGTTGCTAAATACTTTATGGAAAATACTTTGTTCGCAAAGGATAGTTTGATTTTTGATAAATCATTACCTCATACACGGGGGAACTATTATTTATCAACAATAAAGCATCCTAAAGTCCTTGCATCGTTTAATAAGTTTCTGAAAGAGAATGGGGCTTTAGTTGAATCTTTGAAGGCGAAATATAACGTGAATCTTTTCTAAAGAAATGAGCTATAAAGCCTGAGATAGCCTGACCTTCGAATCACCGAGATGATCAGGCTATTGAGCAGATAGTAAACGATTAAGGTTAGTTTTATTTAGCATTCCTGCGCTTTCTGTGGCGCGTCGCCTAGTTTCTTAAGTGTTTCATCATTGTTTTCCTTGTGTGTCCGCATAAACTGGTTTGTCGTGCTTAAAATAGCATTTAATGACGCCGTTACCGTATCTTCATGGATTGCAACGCCGTAATAAAGGTGCCCGTTTATTGTTGTTTGAACATAAGAAACCGCCTCAGCATCACTGCCTTCTCTAAGCGCGTGCTCATTATATTCTTGGATATCAATGTGAATGCCATAATGTGCTTTCAATGCTTGGGAAAACGCATCAATGACGCCGTGACCTTCTCCAGAAATATTTACAGATTGATGTGCTAATATTAATTGCGCATCAATGTTGTCATGGACACTACGTTTATGTTCATAAGCTCCTAGCTGTATAGGTGATTTCTGGTCAATATATACTTGCTTAAATAATTTCCAGATAGCTTCAGATGAAACTTCTCCACCGCTTGTTTCTGCATATTTTTGAACCATGCCGCTAAAAGCAATTTGTAACCAGCGGGGTAAATTTAAACCATAGTCACGCTCTAATGAGTAAGCGATACCCCCTTTACCAGATTGTGAATTTACTCGAATGACTTCCTGATAAGAGCGGCCTAAGTCTCTGGGGTCAATCGGTAAGTAAGCGACTTGCCAGGTTTGGTCTGCTTTCTGTATATCCAGGCATTTCTTGATGGCATCCTGATGACTGCCCGAGAAGGCTGTAAATACCAATTCACCCGCATAAGGGTGTCTTGGATGAACAGGCAATTGTGTACAGTCTTTAACGACGCGAACAATTTCATTCATATCGGCAAGTTGTAATTCAGGATCTATGCCCTGGCTGTATAAATTCAAGGCCATGGTGACAATATCCATATTGCCTGTGCGTTCGCCGTTGCCTAACAATGTGCCTTCTACGCGTTGTGCGCCTGCCATTACGGCAAGTTCGGCATCTGCTACGCCACAGCCTCGGTCATTGTGCGTATGCACGCTAATTGTTAAGGCTTCTCGTCTGTTGACGTGTTGGCAGAACCATTCAATTTGGTCAGCAAAAACATTAGGCGTTGATACCTCAACCGTTGCCGGCAAGTTAATAATGGCGGGGTTTTCAGATGTAGGTTGCCAAACATCAGTAACTGCGTTGACGACTTCAACGGCAAAATCAAGCTCGGTGCTTGTGAAACTTTCTGGTGAATATTCAAAGACCCACTGTGTTTCAGGGTTAGCATTAGCCATCGATTTTACTTTTTTGGCACCTTTTACAGCAATATCAATAATCCCCTGGCGGCTTAATTTGAATACCTGCTCTCGTTGAATGGTTGATGTCGAATTGTATACATGAACAATCGCGCGTTTGGCGCCTTTCAAGGATTCAAATGTTCGCTCAATCAAGCTATCACGCGCTTGGGTTAATACCTGTAAAGTTACATCATCAGGTACTTGCTGTTCTTCTATTAACCAGCGTACAAAGTCATAATCTGGTTGAGAGGCGGCAGGAAAACCTACTTCAATCTCTTTAAAACCAACTTTAACTAATAAAGCAAAAAGTTGTTTTTTTTGTTCAACTGACATGGGCTCAATCAGGGCCTGATTACCATCCCGCAAGTCGACACTACACCAAGTAGGTGCTTGGATAATGACTTGGTCTGGCCAAGTACGTTGACTCATTTTTACAGGGGTAAAAGGCTGGTATTTTTTATGATTAAAAGCCGAGTGATTGAAACCAGACATTATTCTTCTCCAAAATATTTTTTAGTAACTAGCATTAAAAATTGGCCCGTATTGAATTTTTAGCTCCTTGTGGGAGCATCCTTAAAACAAAGCTTTTGAGTTTGTTTGGTGTATACGAGCAGGTAGCCGGATCACGGCTTATTCGTTTGAGATCCTCAACCAACGAGTAGAAATTATAAGTGCAGATCCAGGGTGAATGTGTGCAAACTGATGACTAAATTAATGCTGTTTGGGTGAATAATGCTAATATATAATTAAATAATGATTAATTATTGCTTTTAGTTGAGGGTTGGTGGGTATGGTGGCTATAGATCGGCTAGATCGTAGAATATTAGAGGTTTTGCAGAAAAATGGCAGTATTAGCAATTTAGAGTTGGCTGAAAAGGTTGGTTTGTCACCATCACCATGCTCTAGGCGAGTAAAACAGTTGGAAGACAGCGGTATTATTAGTCGTACTGTAACGTTGTTGGATCCAAATAAGCTAAATCTAAAGCTGACGGTAATGATTCAAGTGAGTATGGATCGCCATACCCCAGATCGTTTTGAGGAATTTGAACAGACTTTAGAGGATTACCCTGAGGTGATTTCATGTTCGATGATTACTGGCCAAGCAGCTGACTACTTACTTGTAGTAATGGTTTCAGATATGGATGCATATCAGGCATTCTTGCTAGGTAAGCTAACACGTATTTCGGGTGTGACGGGGGTTCATTCCAGTTTTGTATTGCGTAAAATAATTGACCGGACTGAAATCCCACTTAACCATTTGTAGTGGTGGAAAGCTGCAGCGCTGGAAAGCTACATTTTGATCTGTATTCGCTCGGGCTAAGCCCTGTGTTTCGTTTAAAAAGTTGCCGAAAAAAACGGGTGTCTTCATAACCTGATTTATGGCCTATAGCAGCTATATTCTCATCTGAATTTTCTAGTCTATGCTTGGCAATTTCAACTCTTAATGCTTGAATATAGATTAACGGTGAATCGCCAATGGCCTGCTTGAATCGCCTTTTAAACTGCCGCTCACTCAAGTGTACTTGAGTTGCTAAACTGGCGATGGTGAATTGTGTGGTGACATTTTGGTCTAGCCAGTCCTGTACTTTATGAACCAGTGAATCATTGTGCTGACGAGATGGTTGGAACTGAGCGTATCGACTTTGCTGTTGGCGGTCTAGGTCAATTAGAATAGCTTTTGCGCATTGGTGTGCGATTTGATCGCCATAATATTGCCTGACTAAAAGCAAAGCCATATCTTGATAGGCACTTGCGCCACCGGAGCAAAGAAGTGATCCATCTTGTGTAATCAATGCGTTTGTTTTTAGTATCACCTGTGGAAAGAGTGTTTTGAAAGTGCGTTCGCAAGCCCAATGTGTCGTCGCTCGTTTATTATCAAGTAAACCTGTAGCGGCTAATACAAAAGCACCTGTGCAGATACTAACAATTTGAGCACCTTGTTGGTGCTGTTGGCGGAGCCAGTCTAATGTCTCAGGCATGACATGAAAGTTTGTTTTTGACGGCTTGCCAATCGCACCAATAATAATAAGGTCAGATTGTTTTACGTTATTGATCGTATTATGAGCCACTAATTTCAGGTTGTTTGTGCAAGTAATCATCACGTCTGATTCGCCTAATATAGCCAGATCTATTGCCTTATTAGCTGGTACAAGACTGTTTGCTAAGCTTAATATTTCTAAAGGGCCTGCCACTGATGATAAAGGGCAGCCGTTCAGAGCAAGAATGGCACACTTCATAGTTGTTGTGTCCTAAATACGTATCAAGGTTGTCATTTATGTCACTTTGAGTCTAAAAGGTCAATAGGTAGTATAAAAACATTGAGTAATTGACTTAACTGCAATCGCCCTAGCAATAACCCACTTAACGGAGTTGATATGAGTTCAAATAAAGCCTTGATCGAAAAATTTTATACTGCCTTTCAAAGTAAGGACTTTCAAACAATGGCGGAATGTTATCACCCAGAAGTCTATTTCCGTGATGAAGCTTTTGAGTTGAAAGGTAAGAAAGTGAGCGCTATGTGGCATATGCTCTGCGAGCGAGGTACTGATCTTGTAATGACTTATAGTGTGAGCGAAAAAGATGGGCTTGTTACTGCTCATTGGGAGCCTAAATATACCTTTAGTAAGACTGGGCGCTTCGTACATAATATTATCGATGCTGAATTTGAGTTTAAAGATGGCAAGATTATTCGGCATATCGATCGCTTTGATTTTTGGCGTTGGAGTCGTCAGTCTCTGGGTGTATCGGGGGTATTGCTAGGCTGGACATCATTTTTTAAGGAAAAAGTAGGGAGTATGGCCAATCAGTCATTAATGAGTTTTATTAAGAAACATAGCGAGTATGAATAAGTAAAAGGGTCGTTGTCGCCGGCAAAAGAGTTGTTACTTGTCGGCGATATATCTATTTGCTTAATTATTGGCTTAAGTTTTGAATTCTATGGTCTTCAATATGTTGGTCTTTCAGTTTTACATAATTTTTGGCGGTATAAGAAAAAAAACTCATCTCTTTCTCACTTAAAGGTCGTGCTTGTTTAGCAGGGCTTCCTCGATATAAAAAACCGGATTCAAGTACTTTTCCAGGGGGGACGATACTACCTGCCGCTAAAATAACCTCTTCTTCGATTATTGCGCCATCCATCACAATGGCCCCCATGCCAACCAATACTCGGTCACGTATTGTGCAGCCATGTAATAACGCTTTATGGCCAACAGTCACATCGCTCCCAATTAACAGTGGAAAACCATCAGTATTATAAGGCCCAGCATGCGTAATGTGTAAAACAGAGCCATCCTGGATACTGGTACGTTCACCAATCGTGATTTTATGCATATCACCACGAATGGTGACCATGGGCCAGATAGAGCTATCTTCCCCAATTTCAACATCGCCAATTACTAAGGCGCTTGGGTCAACAAATACCTTCTGGCCTAGCTGAGGGGAAAATTCAAGATAGCTTCTGATGTTGGTCATTTTTTAGATCCTGTTGGCAGAAAAATAGAAAGCCCGATTTTATACTTCAAACTTTAAAAATACCATTAAGCCCCAATATACAATGCACAAACAATCAATTGTGAATACTTTCTAAGTGAGTCCCTGCATGAACCCTTTGTTAACTGAAGTGACGTCTGAAACCGCGCTACCCTTATTTGATCAAATTAACGTCGAGCATTTTGAACCAGCTATTGACAAAGTGCTGAGTGAAAACCGGCAATTAATTGAAAACTTATTAGCAAGTTCAGCGTCTACTTGGGATAGTTTGGTTTATCCAATGGAGTCGGCAGAGGATCGTCTGAATAATGTTTGGTCGGTGGTCTCTCACTATAATGCGGTGCTCAATTCTGACGAGCTACGTGAGGTATACAAACGGCTAATTTCGAAGTTAACTCAGTATCATACTGAACTTGGCCAAAATGAAGCTTTGTTTCAGGCTTATAAGCGCTTGGCTGAAAGCGCAGAATATGCACAATTGAATGGGCCTCAGCAAAAAGTGATCGATAATTGTTTGCGAGACTTCAAACTCTCAGGGATTGGCCTAAATGAAAGCGATAAAAAAAGCTATTCTGAGCTCAAGCAAATGCTTTCTGTACTCACTAATAGCTTCTCTGAAAATGTGTTGGATGCGACACAAGGTTGGACAAAGTATATTGAGTCAGTAGATGAATTGACGGGGTTACCTGAAAGCGCTTTACAGCTATTAGCGAGCCTTGCAAAAGAGCAGGGGCATAGTAAAGGGTACTTATTAACCTTGGATATACCAAGCTATTTACCTGTGATGACCTACTGTGAAAATACAGCCTTACGAGAAGAGTTATATAAAGCTTATCTGACGCGAGCATCGGACCAGGGGCCGAATGCCGGCAAATGGGACAACAGCGAGAATATCCAAAAAATCATGTCAACGCGCCAGGCATTGGCAAAACTGCTTTCCTTTGATAATTACGCACAACGCTCATTAGCTAGCAAAATGGCAGGTTCTGTTGAAGAGGTGATGGGGTTTCTTGAGCAACTAGCAGATAAAGCTTTGCCTGTAGCAAAAGATGAATTTTCAGAGCTCTGTGCATATGCAAAAGATAACTTTGGCCAAGCATCACTTAATGCTTGGGATGTGGCATTTTATTCAGAGAAAATGCGCCAGCAGCGTTATGATATTTCTCAGGAAGAACTGAAGCCTTATTTTCCCACTCCAGTTGTATTGAAAGGCTTATTTGAGGTTGTGTCGAAACTTTTTGATGTTGAAGTAAAGGTACGGCCTGAAGTGCAAACGTGTCATGCTGATTCTCACTATTACAGCGTTTATGCCGCAGGTCAGGAAATAGCGGGTTTTTACTTGGACTTATATGCCCGAAAAAACAAACGTGGCGGCGCATGGATGGCAGATTGCCGAACTAGACGCAGGCTAACTGATGGTTCATTACAATTGCCGGTTGCAAATTTAGTATGTAATTTCACCCCTCCTGTTGATGGCAAAGATAGTCTCCTGACTCATAATGAAGTGACAACCTTATTTCATGAATTTGGACATGGTTTACATCACATGCTAACAAAGGTAGAAGCGGCAGATGTTTCAGGTATTGCAGGAGTGCCTTGGGATGTTGTTGAATTGCCGAGCCAATTTTTAGAAAACTGGTGCTGGCAGGAAGAGTCTATTCCCTTAATAAGCAGTCACTTTGAAAGTGGTGAATCTTTGCCTAAAGTCCTGCTCGATAAAATGTTGGCTGCCAAACATTATCAAAGCGGTATGATGATGATGCGTCAAATTGAGTTCTCAATGTTTGATTTTCAGTTGCATCGCGACTTCTCAGAAAAGGAGCAAACAGATGTCTTGGCATTATTGGGCGCTATTCGCAAAAAAGTCTCCGTAAAAATACCACCTGAATATACTCGCTTTAGTCATTCTTTCAGTCATATCTTCTCAGGTGGGTATGCTGCAGGCTATTACAGTTATAAATGGGCTGAAGTACTGGCTGCTGATGCATTTTCCCGCTTTGAAGAGGATGGTATTTTTAATAAAGAAACTGGCCAAGCCTACAAACAGGAAATATTGGAAGTGGGTGGCTCAAAAGATGCTATGGATATGTTTGTTGCTTTTAGGGGGCGTAAACCGAGTGTAGGCCCTCTATTAAAGCAAGCAGGAATTCAGCCATGAACAAGGTCATAAAACGATTTATTGCTGGTGCAGTTTGTCCACGTTGTAGTGAAATGGATAAATTGGTGACTTACACGAATGATGAGGGCTCCTTCAAAGAATGTGTCAGTTGTGGCTTTGAAGAAAAACAGTTGGTACAAGTTGAGCAAAATGAAATGGACACACGCGTAAATCAGTTTACCGTGCCGGAATCAGAAGACGAAAATACTGAACAGGTTGTTAAAATTATAGCGCCGCAGAAGTAATTTATTTAAGAGAAAGCTGCGTAAGGCGATTAGGTTTCACTGTCATACCGTAGCCTCTTGAGCGATATCCATCTTTTTCAAGAAAGCTGTAGCACTTGCGATCTTGAAAAGAATGGACTCCCGATTAAGTGGTCTTGAGAATTACATGGTAAGGGGCTGCTTTTGTGTTTACTTTAAGACAACGCAAGCATCAAAATCCTAGCCTTAACTAAACCTCCGCCTGATCCTCCAAAATAACAATTACATTGGAAAGCACTTCTCGCATATCCGTTAATGTCTTCGTGCGCTGAATCATACTAGCCTGTCTTTCTTCCAATAGAAGTACCTTAGGCACAATCCTGCGAATTCCCTCAGAAATAAACTCATAAGGGTAATGATGGTCCTGAATGCTGAGCTTATTTAGTTCAGCCATTTCTTGAGAAAACATGCTAATAATATCATAAAGGAAATCCTTGCTTTCAATGGACGATGCTTCCCAATAAGCATCGTCAAGTAACTCAGAAAAAGCCATGAACTCATTAATAACATGGGCAATAGACGGTTTGGGGGTGGTATTTTTCAAGGTAGGTGGCTCCTGCTTACTTGTAGTCATAAATCATGATTTGTAAAACAATGTTTGTTAATAAGCATAGCAGAACAATTTTTCACTACATGAAATTACATGGAAGTTGAACAACAACAAGCAAATAAATTAAGCAACACTCGCTTACCAAGGCTTACTTTTTTGTGTTAACTGCGTCATATTGATTTCAAAATCGCTGGCTATACTGAATCTATATTTGATAACGCAAGATAAAACGACTAGGGATAAGTGTGCTTGTTTATGAATACTTTAGAACAGCAGCGGCAGCGATTAGAAAATGAAATTATTTCAACCAAAGAGCGTATTTGGCAAATAAAAGACAGTAAATTACCTGACTTGAAAGCACTTAATTTGTTGAATGAAACGATTGAGCGAAATATGCAATTGATTGGAATGATTGAGCAGCATTTAAGACCTGTTAGCCGGCAGCAGGCTGCCGACTAAGTTCTTTATTCAACTTACTGTCGGGATGGAACTGCTGTTCCATTGAAAGTGAAAATAGGCGTGGGTAATAGGTTCTGGTCAATGATTCCTGCTCCATTTTCATCCTGCTTTACAGAACCATCATCCTCTAATTCGAATACAAAGTCATAGCCGGCATCGGGAACCGTGGTTAGGCGTACGCCTTCAAAGTCACTTGCTTCTCTCACTTCAACTGGGAACGCATTAAACAAGTTATCTAAAACAGCTTGTTCTTCGCAAGGGGTGGGGTCTTCAATCAGAGTCTCTCCGTCGGCTTTATAAATTGCCTCCCTATAACCTGAAGTGTATAACTTAACTGAATTATTTGGATAATCTGTTTCTATACGAAATCGTTTGAGCTGAGTCAGGTCATTATTAAGGTCAAAAAAGCGAACTTGCCTTTTACCTACTTCATTGGGGAGTTTATTTTGTTGTGCGCTTGAATCAAAATGCCCCCCTTTGCATGCGGTTTCTTGAATTTCACGAGTTTCAATGCCTGTTTCACAGTTAACAGCTATTTTCTGTTGATTGGATAAACCAAAGGCAAAAGCATCATCAATGATAAGCGTATTGTCTTCAATTACTGCAGTATCTGCTCGTACAAAGAGTGTGTTTCCTTCATCATCTAGCAGTTTGACCCCATCAATAGAAAGTGTATTGTCTTGAAATACTACCGAGCTATTAGTTTTAGATAAATCAAAGTGGAATATTTCATTCACATTTACTAACGGTAACGCGAATATTTGATCACCTAACATGACCATTAATGTTGGCATGATAGCTAAGGTCAAAGGTACTTTTATGGATAAAGTAGTGCCTTTGCCGACGTCAGAATCAATTTCAATTACACCATTAAGTTTGGTAATACTTGTTTTAACCACATCCATGCCAACACCACGACCAGAAATATCTGAAATTTCTTGTTTCAACGAAAAACCGGGAGCGAAGATGAGTGCATAACATTCAGAATCGGTAAGGCGAGAAGCTGATTCTTCATCCATCATGCCTTTCTCAACGGCTTTTTTGCGCAAGATATTGGCATCCATACCGGCACCATCATCAGAAATAGTGAGCAGAATATGATCACCTTCTTGAGCGGCACCCAGAACAATTTGTCCCTGACGTGGTTTGCCTGCTTCTTCTCGAACATCAGGCATTTCTATACCGTGATCAACCGCATTTCTAACCAAATGAACTAAGGGATCAGCAAGGGCTTCAACTAAGTTTTTATCTAAATCAGTATCTTCACCACGTAATTCAAGATTGATGTCTTTCTTTAAATTTCGAGCAAGATCTCGAACAACACGAGGGAAGCGACCAAATACTTTTTTGATTGGTTGCATGCGCGTTCTCATCACTGAGGTTTGAAGATCAGAAGTAACAACGGCAAGATTATTAACCGCTTTGGCCATTTCTTCGTCTTCAAATGCGGCTTCTAAGGTACTAATGCGGTTACGTACCAAAACTAATTCACCAACCATGTTCATGATTTCATCAAGACGACTAGTATCAACACGAACACTGGTTTCCGCTTGTTTAACAGTCGGTGCTGCATTTGCCTCAGCAGACTCTTGCTGTTTTTCTTTTGCCTTAGGTTTTTTAGCTTTGGCGGCTGGTTTTATTTCTGGTTGTTCTTTTTTTACAGGTTCAGCTTTTTTAGCTTTAGCGCTACTTTTTTCTTTGGCTGGAGCCGCTACATTTTTCTTGCCTTGTAGTTCATCCAATAATGCTTCAAATTCTGCTTCAGAAATATCATCACTGGATTCGGCAGCAGCTGGTGTGGGAGCAATGTCAGCAGGAGTCGGTTCTGCATTAATGACTCCAGGCGCAGCATTGCCATGTAACTGATCTAATAAATTTTCAAATTCATCCTCTGAGATTTCATTACTTTGAGTTTCTGGAGGCGGGGAAGCTTCAGGTTTGCTAACAGCTGGTGTGCTACTACCATGGATTTCATCTAATAAATTTTCAAACTCATCTTCAGTGATTTCATCATCACTTGCTGCTGAGCTTGTTGTCTCTGCAGTGACTTCGGCTTCAACTGTGGCTTCGGGTTCAGCAGTGGCTTCAACAACAGGACTGCCATCAGGATCAAGGTAATAGGCAAGTTGTGCCATAATATCTTCATCTGCTTCGGTAGGGTATTCGCCGGATTTAGTTTCTTCAAACATGACATTGAGGATGTCTAATACCTTAAGAAAGGTATCCATCATTTCAGCGTCAACAACACGTTCACCTTGACGCAAAATGTTAAATAAATCTTCACACTTATGGCATAGGTTGACCATGGCATCTAAAGCTAAAAAGCCTGCACCACCTTTGATAGTGTGAAAGCCACGAAAAATAGCGTTAAGTAGATCACTATCTTCCGGTTGAGATTCCAGTTCTACAAGTTGTTCATTGAGTCCTTCTAATATTTCAGTGGCTTCAACTAAAAAGTCCTGCAGAATTTCATCATCAGTGTCTAACGCCATCGTTTGTATCCTTTAGAAGCCCAGACTTGATAACAAATCATCGACCTCGTCTTGGTTATTGACAACATTGGCTTTCGTTTTATCGATCTGAGGTCCTTCAGCCTTAATCAGATCCGCCTTATTGCCGTCTTTATTTTCTGTTTTGTGTTTACCGGCAATTTTTACCAGTTCAACCAAATTATTTTCTACCTCACCAACTAGGCTAATCACTTGACGAATAACTTGTCCTGTTAGATCTTGGAATCCCTGAGCCAGTGTGATTTCTTGCAAGTTTTCATGGATCTGATCCGCATGTATTTTTACGTTAGGCATGTAGCTCTCAATTTCATTACTTAGAGTACGAAATTCTTCTACACCCATTTCTCTCATGCGAAAACGATGCCAACTATCTTCAATTTTTTGAGCAGTGTCTTTGAGCGAGTCAGACAGGGGTAATGTTTTATCGATAAGTTCAAGCGTATTGTGAGCGGCTTCTTCGGTCGTTTTTATAACAAAATTTAAGCGTGCACGAGTATCAGGCATATCATGTTGAGCCATATTAATCAGCTTTGGATCAACATTAAAATTATTTAAGGATTCGTGTAACTCACGAGTGAGCGTACCTACTTCATGAAATAAATCACTTTCCTGAGCCTGAGTAAGGTCGGCCAAGTGTATCTGAGCCTGTTTTTCATCGTTTGTTTCTAACGCTAAGACTAGGTCTCGAGCAACGTCAAGCAACTCATTATTGTTTAGGTATTCCATAATAAATTAAACCTTTATTGACTTACACTAATACGATTGGAGAATTTATCGATTTGTCGTTTAATTAACCTGCATCAATACGCTCAAATATTTTATCGATTTTTTCCTTCAGAGTGCCAGCGGTGAAAGGTTTTACTATATACCCATTTACACCAGCTTGTGCTGCCTCAATAATCTGCTCACGTTTTGTTTCTGCGGTTACCATTAAAACGGGCAGATGGGAGAGATTTTCATCAGCACGAACGGCCTTAAGTAAGTCAATACCTTGCATACCAGGCATGTTCCAATCGGTTACCAAGAAGTCAATGCCGCCTGCTTGTAAGATAGGCATTGCCGTTAAGCCATCATCGGCCTCGGTTGTATTAGTAAACCCCAAATCTCGCAATAAGTTTTTTATAATTCGTCTCATTGTGGAAAAATCATCCACAACTAGAATCTTCATGTTTTTATCCAAAATAGACCTCCACTTTTAATTTAACCAGTCACTTAGTTTTGAACGAAGTCGAATAACGGTTTGACTGTGAATCTGACTGACTCGAGATTCACTGACGCCAAGCACTTCGCCAATTTCTTTTAAATTTAATTCGTCATTATAGTATAGACTCATCATCAAACGTTCACGTTCTGGCAACGTTGATATTGCATTTGCTAATGCAGCTTTAAATCCTGTTGATTGTAATTCTTCTACCGGCCCAGATGATGAGTTAGAGATAGGTTTAGCTTGCGTTTCATCATTATCAGAAAACTCATTTAAGCTGAAAACTTGATGACCAGAAGAATTGAACAACTGTTGATGATATTCTTCCACACTAATTTCTAAGCCAGATGCTATTTCGCTATCTGTAGCATGTCGTCCTTCTTGTTGTTCTATTTCATGCATCACTTCAGAAATTTCACGCGCTTTTCTGTGTACTGAGCGTGGTGCCCAATCATTGCGTCTAATCTCATCAAGCATCGAGCCGCGGATCCGGATCCCGGCATAGGTTTCAAAGCTGGCTCCTTGGCTGGCATTATATTGTTGCGACGCATCTAATAAGCCAATCATGCCTGCTTGTATTAAATCATCAACATCAACGGTATGAGGTAGGCGGGCAATTAAATGATAAGCAATGCGTTTTACCAATGAGGCGTGTTTTTCTAACAGCGCCTCGCGGGACTGGTTCGATGTATTGTCATTGGTATACATCTTCACCTTATTCATCTCAGGCAATTTCCAGACTTGATTGGATTAAACGCTCAACAAAAAACTCCATATTACCGCGAGGTTGCTTTTGTACTGGCCAGTATTCAACTTTTTTAGCCAGGTGCATAAATGCCGTTGCTGACTTACTTCGTGGAATAAACTCAACAACAGCACGTTGTTTTTTTACTGCTCGACGTAAGTCGTCATCAAAAGGTACTATTCCCATAAAGTCGAGAGTAACATCTAAGAAACGGTCACATACCATAGAAATTTTATCAAATAATTCGCGACCTTCCGTCACACTGCGTGTCATATTGGCAATGATATGAAAATGTTCAACTTGATATTGTCTGCTTAGTAATTTAATTAAAGCATAAGCATCAGTGATCGAAGCGGGTTCATCACAAACTACAATGATGACTTCTTGTGCTGCACGGGTAAAACTAATCACACTGTCAGCAATGCCAGCGGCACTATCAATCATTAAGATATCAATATGTTGTTCTAGCTCACTAAAGGCTTGAATCATTCCAGCATGTTCGACGGAACTGAGTTCGGCCATTTTTTGAACACCAGAAGCGGCAGGAATAATTTTCAGACCGGAAGGCCCTTCAACAATGATTTCTTTTAAGGTTTTAGTGCCATCTAATACATGCTGTAAGCTAAATTGCGGATGTAGGCCTAACATGACATCGATATTGGCAAGGCCAAGATCGGCATCAAGCAATAAAACACTTTTTCCTTGAGAAGCTAATGCAACCCCGATGTTGACAGTGACGTTTGTTTTACCCACTCCGCCCTTACCGCTTGCAACAGCGATTACTTTTACTGGACGTGATGGTGATGTCATTTTTCGTAGACCGTTTGCCTGGTCATCGGGTATGTCAGCCATAGGCGGTAAAACCTCCATAACTGGATAATGTTTGTGGATCCAGTTGTTGTTGATCGTTTGTCATTAGCTCACTGGCTTGTCTAACGAGTGTATTTGGCCGAGCTAAGGTTAAGTCTTCTGGCACTTGCTGACCATTACAAATGTAAGCTAATGGCAAGTTATGATTGATCAGCGCAGAAATTGCACCACCCAAGCTATTTGATTCATCGGTCTTGGTCAAAATACAGCCACTCAAGTCAAGATGTGAGAAAGCGTTAATAATATCATTCAGACCACTACTTTGGGTGGTGGCTGACAAAGTTAAATAATTTTTTATCGGTTGCGACTGCTGTTGTAGCAGAGCAAATTTTTCTGACAATTGAATATCACGCTGATTCATACCAGCAGTATCGATCAGGATAAAGCGGCGATCAAGCAATTCATTAAGAGAATCACTCAGTTCTTGGTGTGTTTTAGCAACACGTACTGGCACACCTAAAATGCGGGCGTAGGTACGTAATTGTTCTTGGCCACCAATACGGTAACAATCAGTGGTGATGAGAGCGACATTTTTGGCTCCATGTTTTAAGGCGCAGCGGGCTGCAAGTTTAGCAACAGTCGTGGTTTTACCTACTCCTGTTGGGCCAATTAGCGCGTAGATACCACCGGTATTGATAACATCATCTTGTTGAATAGAAATTTGACCAGCCAGAACTCCAAGAGATTGACGCCAAGCAGTTTCTAAATCATCAATATCTTGTGTTGTACTGGTGATTTTTTTAGCTAAGTCAATTTGCACACCCATTTGCAAGTAACGTTGTAATAATTGCACTTGTATTGGGCTTTGGCGCTCCATGTCTTTCCACGTTAAGTCTGATAGTTGATTTTGCAACATGTTTTTCAGACCTGAAATTTCTTTGCGCATCTGAACTAATGTTGGTTCCTGCGACCAAATATTCGCTTGTGGTGCGGGAGCTATTGTACGTTCAACCTCTCTAGCGGGATTAATTTCAACCTTTGGTGTTTGAGCAGCGTTCTCTCGTTCAGTGGGTGGCGGTGTACTTCGTTTAAATTGATTTTCGTCGTAGTCAGTAGCTGCAACTATTTCAATTCCTCCATCAACACGAGTATTCGATAATATAACGGCATCAGGACCTAAAACTTCGCGAACTTCACGAATTGCTTGACGAACATCTGCAGCTTGGAAACGTTTAATTTTCATAATTCAACCTCAATAACTAACGGCCAACGTTAGCAACGATTTTTATTTGTTTATCATCCGGGATTTCGTTGTATGACAGTACATTGAGTCCTGGAATCGA
>ENA-OSET01002796-OSET01002796.1-sediment-metagenome-genome-assembly--contig:-NODE-2796-length-16506-cov-35.436545_pt1 | contig 16506 bp, 12 predicted proteins | sample MGYA00237882_ERZ534229 | MGnify/ENA primary metagenome ERZ534229 (study PRJEB26408, sample SAMN06266212) | sediment metagenome | isolation source: Hudson Canyon methane seep mesocosm | place... | reverse complement strand
AATCAATAGCTTATCTAGCCTCAGCTGTTGGGCTTCATGCTTCAGCCCAACCTACGTATAATACTTTCACAGCCTCTAAAGATCGCGCTTCCATAAGAGGCAACTTAGCGAGATATAAATCAAGCATCTTCAAGTCGCTTGGGTATAGAACTAAAATCCTTACCTTTTAGGAAAGCAGATTTACCTCTTATATACCCATCACTGCTTAAGGCAAATTTAATACGACACTGAGCATGTAAAGGTAAATAACATGAGCTACCCAGAAATAACACATCATGGTGCAATCAACGGCGTAACCGGCTCGTGTCATGAGCTTAAACTAGATGAAAACAACGCCGTATTAATCGATTGTGGCCTTTTTCAAGGCGCAGAAGTGTCGCCAGGTGGTTCAGTAATAGACCAGCTAGCCATCGATTTTCCAATACAGAATATCAAAGCGCTAATCGTAACCCATTAAAACTTGACCACTACAGGGTATTCTGCACATGCCGACCAAGCAACACTATTACGCTTTGTTAAACGCATGCGCATAAAACCCAAAGAAATAAGACTGATACATGGTGATAATGAGGCTAAACGAGCCTTACAGTCTAAATTACAAGAGAATTACCCAGAGATGAAAATTTGGATACCGTAAATTAGCTTCTCCCTGTCATTCCTGCACGCTTCTAGCAGGAATCTATACTTAATGTAGATTTCCGATAATAGACCTTGGGAGTGACGAGTCTTTTAATTGTGTTTACTAGAAGTAAAAGGCTGTAATAGAATCCCCCTTAAATGCAAACTACAATGTATAATCTAGATAATAAATAAAGGCTTAAGTCATGACAGATCAAAAAAAAGATATTCCAAACGAACAGTTAACGCAAAAAGATATCGTACAACTTTTGTTGCACAATGCGCAGCACATGGCGACAAGGGAAGAGGTAAAAGCCGATATAAATGAACTTAAAATTGAAGTTAAGGCAGATATAAATGAACTTAAAATTGAAGTGTATAACCTTAGGGATGGAGGAAAATCAGATATCAAAGAGCTCAAAGGTGGGATTACAGCAGATATCAAAGAGCTCAAAGGTGGGGTTACAGCAGATATCAAAGAGCTTAAAGATGAGCTTAAAGCAGATAGTAAAGAGCTAAGAGATGAGCTTAAAGCAGATACTAAAGAGCTAAGAGATGAGCTTAAAGCAGATACTAAAGAGCTTAGAAAGGAGCTTAAAGCAGATATAAACCTGCTGAATTCTAAATTCGATAGAATGCAATGGCTTATCGTTGCAACGCTCCTTTCAGTTTTCTTAAAAGACTACATACTCGCCTATATTCAAGCATAAACTTTAATATACCCCTGTATATAATTATTTTAAAAATTGATGTAATGGTTTAACGTAACACCAATCCTAATATATAAACACTTAAACCTCAGAACATGATTATTTTCATATTGGTGTTAGGTTGTCCGTAGGATGGGTAGATCGCCTTTTGCGAACCCCGTCACTTTATACGCATAGGTATCTACATATCTTTATAATTTAAAATCAATAACTTATAAAAAAAATTGATTTTTCATGAAGATGTATGGTCCCGTATGTTGATTTTTATTACTCAATGTTGCCAAAAATCACAGGTAATAGAATTTAACTCATTGTTTTATAATTAGTTGAACTTGTGTAGATACCTATGCCTTCAGGTGGTAAATAAATTAACCCGCTTTGAGCGGTTTACTGTTTTCAAGCCTCCGGTTTTGCCGGAGGTATTTGACTATTGAACTCAATGAATGGGGAAATATAAATGAGAGGTATTCATAATGATTGGGCTGGGATGTCTAATTTGCATCCGTTTGGAATTTTTGTTTTAATCGCTTGCATATTAGCTGTATTAGTGTCATCTAAAAAGTATGTGATAATTCCACTTTTAGTGATTATTACACTTATTCCCAGTGCGCAGCGTATTGTTGTTGTATCGCTGGATTTTAGTTTTGTAAGAATTATTTTGCTTTTTACAATTTTTCGTATTTTTAATAGAAAAGAATATCGAAATATATCTTTTGAAAAGCCTGACCGATACATACGCATATGGGCGATATGGAGTGTTATTGCTTATGGGGTTTTGGTGGGAGAACTATCTGGTAGCGTGACTCGTATTGGTTATATGATTGAAGCAATTGGTGCGTATTTTATTGGGCGTGTATATCTTCGTTCAATTGATGATTTTAAACAACTTGTTACATTATTAGGTTATTTTGCAATTCCAACCCTTTTGTTTTTCTTGGTTGAACGTTGGTCAGGAAGGAATTTATTTTCAGTATTTGGTGGAGTTCCTGAATTTACATTTATAAGAGGTGGAAGGATGCGATGCCAAGGTCCGTTTTCGCACCCGATTACGGCAGGTGTTTTTTGGGCAAGCTATCTGCCGTTATTAGCTGTTTTGTGGAAAACTCAAGACCTTTCTTTTTCTAAAGTAATGTTTTTTATTGTTTGTATGGTGTTAATAGTAATTAATTCTGCATCAAGTACCCCTGTAATGGCCGTAGTTTTTGGTATCTTAGGCTTTTTATTTTTTTATAAACGAAATTTTCTGCCTTTATTTAGGAGGCTATTATTAATGATGCTTATATTTTTACACTTTATTATGGAAGCACCTGTCTGGCATTTAATCTCAAGAATTAACGTTGTTGGTGGTTCAACTGGTTGGCACAGGTATCATCTTATTGATAAAGCTGTGGAGCATATTGACGAGTGGTGGATGATTGGTCTTCTATCTACAGGGCACTGGGGACATGCTTTATCGGATATAACAAATCAATATTTATTTGAAGGCGTAAAGGCAGGTTTGCTAGGGATGTTATTTTTTATTTTATTTTTAATAAGCGTATTTTCAATCATTGGTAGAGGCTTAAAAAAAACCACATCAATAAATCAGACTTGGGTACTCTGGGCACTTGGTGTGATTTTGTCTGTTCATCTAATGAACTTTTTCGCAGTTTCATATTTTGGACAAATGGTCAGTGCATTTTATCTCTTTCTTGGCGGCGCAGTTTCATATAGTGCGCAGGTATATCATTCAAGTAAAGAAAAATCCTTACCTAATATTTAATTTATATGTCATTTAAAAAACACACATTCTTTATTAATGCATTCAGCAATTGGGCTACCCTAGGTGTTGAGGCTATTCTTGCTTTTATTTTAACGCCTATCATTATTTATCACCTTGGGCAGGCTGGGTATGGGGTTTGGGTGATTATTGGTTCAATTATTGGCTACTATGGATTCTTAGATCTCGGAGTAGCTAGTGCGGTGATGCGCTATGTGGCACGTTTTTCTGGAGAAGGGGATGAGCGTGAAGTTAAAAAAATAGTTAGCACTGCTTTTGCTTTTTTTATTACGATAGGGGTTAGTATTGTTGTTGGGACATTCCTTTTATCTGATGTTTTAGCTAAATTCATTGATGTACCACAACAAGGACTCGAGAATTTTTCATTAGCAATTGAAATATTAGCGCTATCGATGGCTATACGTTTTGCAGTAAGTGTTTTTAAAATTACATTAATTGCACATGAGATGTTCATGATTACAAATATAGTAGTAACTACGAGTAACTTAATTCGAGCAGGCCTTACTTTTTCATTTCTATATTATGGCTGGGGATTGTTGGGTGTCGCATTATCGCATTTAATTACTGTGTTGCTGACTGAAGGGGTTTATGTGATATGTTGCTTTCGGTATATTTCTAAGTTTCGAATAGAAATAAAAAGCATTGATAAAGGTGTGCTTTATAAGCTAGTATCATTTGGGGGGGTAACAACTGTAATAGCAATTACTGATACCATACGACTGAATATAGATAGTCTTATTATTGCAAAGTTTGTTGATATGTCAGCAGTTGGTGTTTTTGCTGTTGCATCTTTACTAGTTAGGTATTTTGTACGGCTTGTTGTTTCTGCAATGGGCGTGATTACTCCTCGCTTTGCTAAACTGGATAAGTTAGGAGATAAAAAGGAATTATCTCTTCTCTTTCTTCGGTCGTTATTTATATGTAGTTTGATTACCTTTTTATTGGCGGCAATTCTTATTTCTTTTGGAGGTGATTTTCTCATGTTATGGGTAGGGCACGATTTTGAATCATCTATCCAGATTTTGATTATCTTAACAGTAGGGCATGCGGTGACAATATCGCAAACTGTTGGCCTTAATCTGATGTATGCGTTAAAAAAACATCACTGGTATGCAGTCTCCAGCTCCTTTGAAGCAGCTTTAAATTTGATTTTAAGTATTGTTTTAGTTACAAAATATGGGGTAATTGGTATTGCTCTAGGGACTGCGCTACCGATGTTATTAATTGGAGGGTTGATACAGCCATTTTATGTATCGAAGATCATTGGGGTGTCGGTGCTAACTTACTATGCTTGTCTTGTGTTGGGTCTGGTAATTAGTGTATCCATGGTTTATTCTATTGCTTATATTGGCTCTAAAATATTCTTAGATGCTAATTATATTACTCTTGGGGTGCAAGCGGTATTGGCAAGTATTGCAGTGGCGGGGTGCTATAAACTAGTCAGGGCAGTCGAGTTTAAATTATATCAATAATTTTGAATGCGACCGGGGTTCTTCGGTTTATGAATTAGATGCTGTATAGTACTAAGGTTGAGGCCATCTCCTTACACACATCTTTTTACTAATTAAATATCAACGACTTACAGGAGTCACCTAAAAGTAGAGAAGTCAGTAAAATAAGGGGATACATACAGTTACGTAAGTCGTTGAGTTTAGGTTGTTATGATACTTGTGTGTAAGGAGATGGGTTGAGGCTTGAAGTAACTCATAGTAAATGAAAGCTTAAAGAAGTACTTGTTAGAAATATTTGGAAAGAAAAATCGTTTAGAGGATAGCGTGGATATAATAATAAGTGTAATAGTTCCTGTATATAATATGGAACAATATTTAAAAAAATGCATCGATAGTATTATCAATCAATCTTTTAAAGATTTTGAGTTAATTATTGTAAATGATGGGTCAACAGATGGAAGTATGGATATTCTTAGTAAATATAAGAAGGAACATACAAATATTGTTATAATAAATAAAAGTAATGAAGGCCTTGGAGAGGCTAGAAATACTGCTTTGGAAGTTTGTAGAGGAGAATACATTGCTTTTGTGGATAGTGATGATTATATTGATTCGAATATGTTGCAAAAAATGTATGAAAAAAGCAAAAAATTTGATTTGGATATAGTGATTTGTAATTATAATTTTGTTGATATCAATGGAGGTGAGGCTAGAAAAAATGATATTATTTTGGATGATAATGAAATTATTGATAGTGCCGAGTGTATCAAAATATTTTTGACTTTAAATACAATTCAAGGATTTTCATGGAATAAATTGTATAAAAAGAAATTATTCGATAGTATTAGATACCCTGGAAATATGAGTTATGAAGATATTCCTACAATAGTTTCATTAATGATTGATGCAAATAGGGTGGGTTTTATTGATCAGAGACTTTATAATTATCTCTTAAGAGATGATTCTATTTCAGCCACTAGAACAAAGAAAAATATTTATGATTATATATATGCTCACTATATGGTAGGACAAATTATAACGGATAAGCTTGGTAATGATTTTATTGATGAATTTGATTATTTTTATTCCAAAAGGATTGGAAATGTAGTTTATGGGTTTTTAAGGTCAAATGTTAATGAGGAAGATAAAAAAATATTTACACGAGATGTAAGTTTTTATGTAAGGAAAATAAATAAAATTAGGATATTTTTCAGAAATAAGTATTATAAAAAAAAGGAATTGATTTCTGTCCTTGTGAAAATATTTTTATATCAAGTCTATTATTCAAAAATAAAATATAGATAAATACAGTGGTGTGGTTTGTTGAACGAAGCCGCTATCGCGAAGAAAAATAAGCTGACTATGACTCTAGGAAAATCTGCCTCTAAATTTAATTAAGAAAGAGAAATGTAAATATGATAAGTAATATTAAGTATTATTATTCAAGGTTTGGAGTTGATGGTGTGATGAGCGCTATAAAGGCAAAGCTATCAAACATAAATGCATTGATAAAGGTTAGTAGACAAGATATTAGATCCCCCTTTTACTTGAGGTGCCGCACCAGTGATTTGCCAACATTTGATCAAATCTTTATTAATCAGCGTGATCGAAACATGCCGTAAAAGAAATCAATCTCCGTGGATTTATTTAGCACAAGTGATTGCAAGTCAGCGGTCAGGATTGCCGGTACCGGCATTGCCAAATGTTAGGGTGTCTGAATAGTTACGACGAATAAGGTTAAATTGTGATCGCGAAACGAGCCACAACCTGAGTTATTTGTTGGGCAAATCCAGCATAATAAACAGCGGTCATTTAGTGATTTTTATTCTTGAAAAGGTTAAAGATTGGTGGTACTTAAGAGGTGCTTTGTTGAACTGGGTTTTGAAATAAATAAATAGGTTATGCTTTGTGTGCTTTCCGTAATATGAAGTCTAACGCTCTGCATTTATTTAGATAAGATGAAAAAATAATGATCTTCTGAATAGCCACGATAGTAGGATGTTGTGAACTGTCTCACCAGTAAGTGTAGAAAAACTTACTATCCGATGTGTAATAATGCAAGAAAGCTAAAATACTAGCCCGAAAGTGAGTAAAGTAAAGCTATTTAACATGGATATGGTCCTTGAGAAGAATGTATCGCGCGAGAAGTCAAGTAAACTTTCAGTGCTGTGAATCATTATTTTGGAGCCATCGAATAAGCTGGCTTTTCTCCGCTATAGCGGCTTTGTCTAACAAAATTATAATGAGTGAGTTACGTAGGTATGGATTACAATAAAAAATTACTAATTTCTTTTTTACTCCCTAATGCTGGAGTTGGTGGTGGAGTTCGTGCAATTGTCGAATTTGGCAACCAGTTGCTCAATCGCGGGCATCAGGTTCGTATTTTTTATCGTACAGATAATTTTTCATTAAGACAGATTATGCAGACAGCGTATTTGAAATTTCGCTATGGAAATCATGATTGGCTTGCAGGTTTCCAGGGAGAAAGCCAGCCTTATGATACTTTAAAAGTACTCGATTTTTCTCAAGATGAAATTATTCTTTCTATGTGTGCAAGAACAACTTTGGATGCTCATGAATTGCCTGAAGAGCATGGGATAAAAGTACTTCATTGTCATGGTGCTGAGCTGGAAAATTGGGAGCAGATGTCTCAAGCATGGAAGCTTCCTAAATATATATTAGTTGTCTCAAGTCACCTCATTGATATGTTTAAAGAAGTTGCAGGAAAAGATGTTCTTGGTATAGTTCCAGATGGTGTTGATATGGATCAGTATTATCCGGCATTTAATGAGACTGAGCGCAGAGGTGTGGGGGCGGCATTACGGTGGCGGCCATCAAAAGCCCCAGAAATGACGATATCCGTTATCAATGAGTTAAAGGCTCGTATTCCACAGGTTTCAATATATTCGTATGGGAGTGGGCGTAGGCCAGATGCTTATGGCGTTGACACTTATTTACGTCTACCATCAGTAACAAAAGCGAGAGAGATATACTCTAAGTCAATTATATGGCTATTAACTAGCAAAAATGAGGGGTTTGGCATGCCTGTATTGGAAGCAATGGCATGTGGGTGTATCGTAATAAGTACTAAGTGTGGAGGGCCGGAGGATGTTATTCAAGATGGTGTTAATGGGTTTATTGTTCCAGTTGATGATGTAGATGCGATGGTATTAAGTGTTATGTGCCTTTTAAAGGATACTGAGCTTCGGAAAAAAATGCAGATAGCTGCTTATGATACGGCTCGTAACTATACGTGGCATAAAGCAGCCCTACAACTGGAAGAGTTTCTTTTTGAGATATATGAGTCTCATGACGAAAGCATAAGTTTGAATAAGGTAAATAACCATGACTAAAGTCTGTGTTACTTTTTTTTATAAAAGTAGTTGCTAATGTTGTTTTCTAGATGAATATTATATCCATTGATGTGCCTAAACCTCATTTTATAAAAAGAGGTTTAGGCTGGGTTACCCGAATATTTTGGCGTTTTTATTGGGTAAGAAAGTTTTTTTCTTTTGGAAAAGGATCTGTTATAGATAGCCCTTCTTATATTTATGGAGGTAGCTCAATAGATATTGGTGAAAATGTAAATGTATGGCGGTTTGGACGGATTGAGGCATTTTCCTCCGATTCCTCCGATAAAAAAATTAAATTAACTATTGGTGATAGAACAACAATTCACCCTTTTGTACATATAGGTGCTGCGTTATCGGTTGAAATAGGTAAAGGCTGCCTTATCGCATCTAATGTCTATATATCAGATCATGATCACGTTTTCGATTTGGAAAACAAGCCTCCATGGAAGGGGGGTAAACTTGTGGTGGCTTCAGTAGTAATAGGTGATTATGTTTGGTTGGGTGAAAAAGTTATGGTTCTTAAAGGTGTAACCATTGGTGCGAATAGTATTATTGGAGCTGGAAGCGTCGTGACAAAAAATATCCCCCCAAATTCGATTGCAGTTGGGGTGCCTGCTGTTGTAATTCGATGTATGAAAACAGAGAAAAGTGCTAGTTTAGTAAAATAAGTATTAATAAAGTCAAAAATTAGTACCTAGGTACAGTACCTTTTTTTTTAAAATATGTCAAAATTAGACAAAATTAGACAAAATTAGACAAAATTAGACAAGCCTTCCAATTTTGGGCATTGAGCTTTATTAAATTTAAAGATAACAATGTTAAAAAGTCAATATTTTTTGAGGCTTGTTAAGTTTTGTCTGAAATACGGCTGACTAAAAAGAGGAAGTATTATGAAAAAAATCATATTAATAATAAGCGGTTTATTTTTGATTATCAGTTGCTCAACAACAACCGATATGAATGCAATTAATAGTGAAATATCAGGGCATCCTACTGCAGCTGGTTTGCAAGAAGATATTCCAGGTTTATTTGGCACAGTTAATTACACACCTTACATAAATGCAGCATTACCTTTAAAGGTAGTTGATGGAAAAAGTAGAATAACAGATGTATTTACCGATTCGTTTTTCTCTAAAAAGTTAATATTAAACTTATTCGATGATATTAATCTCACTGCTATTCGTGAAAAAATAATTGTCAAAGTTAATGGAGCGTCTACGTGGATTGGATATATTGAAAATGAGATTGATAGTGAAGTTTTTTTGACTCTATATGCTGGAAAGGTGTCTGGTATAGTCAGAGTTGGAAAAAAGTTTTACGAAATTCAACCTGAAAGGCATGCGCATCACTTCATTAATCAAATTGACCCTCAGAAGGCCCCAAAATTAACAGAGCCATTAAAAATTGATATAGGCGCTAGTACCTTAGTTAGTAATATATCATCTAATGGTATAACTACTGACGATCCAGTGGCTATTGATACTATGATTGATATTATGGTGGTTTACACATCGCAAGCGCTAAAGAATTCACGTGGTCATCTTGGGATGAAAGCAAAAATAAATAACGCTGTTAATATGGCAAACCAAGCCTATAAAAATAGTGGTGTTGGAATTCAACTCAATATTGTACTTATGACTCGTGCTGACTATATCGAAACAGGTAGCACGTTAACAAGTTTAATGGACTTACAGAACCCAGTAGATGGTAAAATGGATGAAGTTCATGCGCAACGTGATTATAAAGCTGCCGATATTGTTGTTCTTCTCACGTCTGATGAAAGTGATTGTGGGACTTCGTATATAATGGGTGAGCTGGGTAGTGGCTTTGAGAGTGCAGCTTTTATCGTACTACATGACGACTCAGCTCATGCTTGTCTTTCTAATCAGTCGTTGGCACATGAGGTTGGTCATATTCTGGGGAATGGTCATGAAGGAGATGATTCCTACAGCATTAGTGGAGTTTTTCCGTATTCGTACGGCCACCAAGAGTGTGGTGCAGGAGGTTTTCAAACAATAATGTCGAACTTATGTGTGGGTGATGGTAGCGGCAGAATAAGTTATTTTTCTAACCCTGAAATTCAATATGATGGGTTAGATACTGGCACTGATATGAAAGATATTGCACTATCTATGAATAACACCAAAGCTGTAGTTGCTAACTTTCGTACAGCTAGTAGAGCGCCTCTTCCTAAAGCGCCAAGTGAATTAGTTGCAGCGTCTGTTTCGGGAACTGAAACACTTATATCTTGGGTAGATAGTTCAAGTAATGAATCACAATTTATTTTAGAAAGATCATTAGATGGTATTACTTGGAAAAATATTGCAACATTAGGGGTGGATATTAATACTTTTGTTGATAATAATGTTTTTTATGGAATTGATTGCCAGTATCGTGTACGTGCTGCAAATAGACATGGCTACTCAAGTTATTCTATTTTAAAAACTGGTACTGGTACTGGTACTGGTACTGGTACTGGTACTGGTACTGATACTGATACTGGTACTACATTTGTTGCTGTTAATATAATACCTAAAAGTATCCCTGATACCATGACAGATCATATTACCCAGTTTGGTATCACTTGGTTTTTTGATAAAGAATATCAATATGGACAGTTTGCTAATGGCGATTACTGGGTGAAAACCGATGAAATGAATGGAAATTTAAATATTGTGAATATTGAACCATTATCAATAGAAGCTGATGGTCTTACGCTTCATGGCTCCATGATTAACCCAAAAACAAGTGATGTCAATCCAAACTATGGGAAAGGTAATCATGTTTTTCAAGGTTTTGATAGTCGTTTAGCCAATTATAGTGTTGATTTTAATAAAGCTAGGCCGGCAGGCGTTGAGTTGAGTATCAGTAACCCTTTAGTTATAAATAGCAGCTCTTCATTGCTTTCTTCTATTTCTAATCTAGAGCAGCCAAATTGGGCAAAAAAACAGATGGCTCTTAAAACTGTTGCTGTACTGACAGTGGTTGATAGCTCTGTCGGTGAGGGAAGCTTCCGTCCTGCATACTCTGGGGATAGTAAGGAAATTAAGTTTAATATTATAGATATAGATTACTCAAAACTTGGTTCCTTACCATTGGTAGGTGAGTATATTGAGCCTTTATCTCAAAATTTTCATGAAGATTCGAATCAAGATGATAGCTTTGAGCGCATGATAGAGCGCCCATGGATAGATTTTGCTTTGGATACTCAGGGCTCATATATGCACCCTGAGAAAAATATGCCTGGTGATGGGGCCAAGCTTTCTAAGCAAGTTGGTCAGATTGCTTTGGCTTTAAATTCATCAAACTATAGTAATGATGAAAAACAAAGGCTGATGATTAGTTTTATTCAGCTTGGAATAGATAATTACGGTGTTCATGATGAAGAAAACCCTGAAAGTAGAACATGGAATGCTAATGGTCAAATTGGTGCTGGTCGAAAGTTCCCTATCCTATTCGCTGGAAAGGTTTTAAATAACTCTTTAGCTGATAATATGTTGAATATAGGGCGAGTGAGTATAGATATGGTCGGTACTGGGGGGGAGGGCTACATATCATTTGCTGAGGATGAGCAAACATTTTATGTAACTGCTGCGCCTTTAGTCGATACATATGAACAACAAAAGCAGGTTTGGAGTGATGGGCAAGATCAGAATTATGATATTTTTATATCAAATCCAGATGATCAATATCAGCCATATAGACTACACCAGCATGCTAGAGGGGGGGAGTATTACGGTCATGCTAACCCTGGTAAAAAAAGGAATTACGATGAATATTTGCCAGGTAAGTATGTGGCTGGTCAGGAGTTTGAACAAGGGGCGTCAGGACATGAAGGAATGCCGGAGTGGGGAATAATTCATGCTTACCTGAAAGAGTACGATGGTCTTAATTGGGATGCTCCTTATCGTGATACTAATGCAATGCATTGGGGTGGTTGGGTTTTAGCTAGCCATATTATGGGGATTAATGAAAGCTGGGGGCATAATGCTTTATTTGATTACATGGATAGATTTATGCGTATTGATGGTAGACAAAATCCATCTTGGGTTGGAGAAATGTGGGGAGCTTACAGAGAAACTCTCCATAAATAAAAAAACAGAGACTGATTTATAATCAGTCTTGTATATCCTCCGCTTTGGGAAAATGGCTATGCCGTTTGCGCTATTAGTCTACCCATGATAGCCCTTGTAGTGTTATCTCCATAACATAAACAAGGGAAAGAATCGTGAGTAGATTTAAAAGATTATCGCATGTCCGAAGTGAGCTGTAAGCTCGCTTGGGGGTAAATAGTTATCTCCAAGCCGTCAAGTCAATGAGGTAGCTTTAACGAAGCGGCTTTCGTGTGTAGTTGAAGATGAGGCAGGATGTACTGGGGGCGGCCATAATTCGCTCCGTAAGTGAATGAGCAATGGAGACAGGAGGTCCCAGTGTCTCATGAACAAGGATGGCACACCTACTTTTCTGTCCATGAAAGTGTTGACACATCAGTCACAATCTGAACCATTTTTTGGATAAGCCCAATTTTAAGGAATATGTGTGTGTAAAATAAAAGTATCTATTGTTATTGTGAATTATAACGGAGGGGAGTTGATTCAATCTTGTATTGAATCAGTAGTCAGGGAAACTAAAAAAGATATGTATGAAATTATTGTTGTTGATAATAATTCATCTGATGGATCGAATGATGCAATCAAAGAGCTGTTCCCCTTTGTAAATATAATTAATCTTGATAAGAATATCGGTTTTGGTTCTGCAAACAATATTGGTTTTGGAGTTGTTAAAGGTGAGTATATTCTTCTACTTAATCCAGATACACAAATTAAAGATAGAGCTATTGAAAAATCAGTCGCGTATGCGCAAGAGCATCCTGAAATTGGTGTTCTCGGTTGTAAAGTGTTATGGGATAGTGGTGAACGGCAGTCAACATTAATTAAATTTCCAACCCTTAGGGATATAGTAATTAATTCATTTGTACCGAATGTGTTTATGAGGAAGAGCCGTTTGTTGGGTAAGTCACGATATATTGGTATGAATTTTGATTGTGAGCAGGATGTCGATATCGTGGCTGGTTGTTTTATGATGTTACATCATACAGTCTTAGATGATGTGGGAGGATTCGATGAGGATTTCTTTATGTTTGGGGAGGAGGTAGAGTGGTGTTGGCGAATTTACCAGACTGGAAGAAAGATTCGATATTATCCTAGAGGCACGATCATTCATCATGGCGGGGGGTGTAGTTCTTCATTGTCTTTTCGAAAGGCATTATTGATTGCAAAAGGACAATTGATGGTTTTTCAAAAAACGCGAAGTACCTCTGTTTCAATAATTGCGAACTTGTTAATGTTATTACGTGATGCTCCTAGGGTAATTATTTGGTCTTTATTGAGATTAATTGTTAAAGAAACAGCGAATCAAAATATTTCTTTGAAAACTTCTTATATTAGATTTGTATATCTTTTTTACTATCTGATTGGTTTTGAAAAGAAGATTTAAGGATTAATAGACTATGAATGCAATATTAAAATCAATGTTTCGAAGTGTCGTGCATTTTATGCTCTCGCCTATGGAAAGCAAGTTGCTTAGGCTGGGAGCAGAAGGAATTCAGGTTCCGCCTGTTTTTATTATTGGCGCTCCAAGATCGGGAACGACACTTCTTTATGAGTTATTGGTGACTCATTATGAATTTTCTTATTTTACTAACTTGGCTAATAGTTTTCAATTTACACCGTTAAGCGTATCAAAATTAGGACTATGTTTTAAGAGGAATTGGTCTGGCACTCAAGAAAGTAACTTTGGCTCAGTAAGCGGGGTTGGCGCTCCTAGTGAAGCGGGCAGTATTTGGAAGCGATGGATTCCTGAGTTTGGCTTTCTTGATGAGAGTGTTGCTGAAGATCGCAGAAAAAGTTTAGCTGAAGCAGCCAATGTTATAGGGGCCTTACAGAAAGTGCAAGGAGCTCCATTTATCAATAAGAATGTCATGCACAGCGTGCATATTAGACTTTTAGCCTTTGCATTCCCAGGGTGTTTGTTTATCGAACTTAGGCGAGAGAGAAAGGCTACTGTTAGGTCTATTGTTCGAGCTCGGAAAAAAGGGGGGGGGCCAGCTCTTGATGTCGATGGATGGTGGTCAGTGAGGCCGCGTGGTGTGGATTTATGGTGTGGACTCTCACTGGAAGAGCAAGCTTGTGCCCAAGTTGTTATGCTTCAAAAAGATATTGAAGATTCTTTTAAATTAATTGGTAAAAAACGTTGTCTTATTGTTAATTATGAGGATGTTTGTAAAAATCCTTCAGAGACGTTAAGACAAGTTGCTATGTTTGTTATGCCTGTTTGTGGTGAATTAAAGAGTCTACACCCTAGTCCTGCCCCCGTTAATATGCCTTTATCGGTATGTTTTTCTCCTAGGGTGGAAAGTGCGATTAAGCATACTCTTGCTACTTTAGAGGAAAGATGAATGGTTTATGATAATAAGGGATTGCTAGTCAGGTTTTTTTATTTGGTAATATCCATGTTAGTCTGGGTATTTTCATTTGGGGGGAGGTTATTTAGTTCAAACAATGTAATACTTTGTTACCATGGAATCGATGCTTCTAATGCAAGGTCATTTATTCAGCAAATGCAGTCGATATCTGACAGAGTTGTTCCACTTGATAGTGTGCGGACTAATGAGCAAGAAAATTTTATACGGCCGGCTATCGTTATTACCTTTGATGATGCATTTGAAAACCTGATTAATAATGCTTTTCCTGTTATTGATGAGTTACAGATCCCTGTGTCTATCTATGTGGTGACAGGGTTCTTGGGTGATAAACCTGGGTGGTTAAAAGGAACTAACCATTATGATGAATACAATAAATTGATGGATAGTAATCAGGTCAGGAAGCTTTCGTGTAACCCTTTGGTTTCGCTAGGCACACATACCCACAGCCATCAAAAACTTACGGATATTGATAGTCATGCAGTAGAATTTGAATTGTGTAAATCTAAGTACGTGTTAGAAGATTTGATTGGCAAGGAAGTTGTGTCTTTGGCTTTTCCTCATGGAGATTTTAATACAGAGGTATTAGAATTAGCTAGAGCTAGTGGCTTAACGCAGTTTCTAACTCTTGAAGAGCAAATGGTAAGTGCTAATCAACCGCAAGGGAAAATAGGGCGATTCTCTATGGAGCCCAATGTTTGGCCTATAGAATTTCGGCTGACGGTTGATGGAGCATACTCTTGGTTATTTTATTTTAGAAAAATAATCAGGCTAGTAAGAAGAAGTGTAGGTAAATAAATTGAATTATAGCGTTGAAATACTGGGTCTTGATAGATGGCTGGCAATGGCAAAACAGTTTAGCGATTACAGCTATACCCATTATTGGGCTTACAGTAAACAAGCGGCAGAACGTCTTGGTGCTAGCTCTGAACATATTGCAGTCATTGATGAGCAAGGAGTTGTACTAGCGTTATCTAATGTTAGAATTAAGAAGCTTCCTTTAGGAGTGGGAGGCATTGCATATATCAGTGGTGGGCCAATAGTAGATAAGGGGCAGCAACAGTATGCAGAAGGTTTGCTGGCTGCTTTAGTGGCAATTCAAAATGAATATGTAAAAAATAGAGGGCTTGTGCTTCGAATTTCTCAGCGGCATAAGAATCCTTTACGTCAGATTCAAGAAATATCTATTTATCATGAAGCAGGGTTTGTCGAGTTTGGAAAAACCAATGCCACCATGCTCATTGATTTATCGTTTAACCTTGAGACTATTCGTAAAAAATTCCACCAAAAATGGAGAAATGTCCTTAATAAAAGTGAAAGGCAAAATATAGAAATTGTTACTGGAGATAGTTCGGTTCTTTTTGATGATTTTGGAATATTATTTAAAGAGTTGGTGGAAAAAAAGTCATTTGATGTTGATATGGATAATGACTTTTTTCAGGTTGTTCAGAAGTATTCGCCAGAACAGGAAAAGTTTCATTTAGCGATTGCCTATATTGATAAGCAGCCTATCGGAGGGCACTTATCAAGTATGAGTGGTGATACTTCAGTATATTTATTGGGTGCTACAAATGATACAGGTAGAAAGTTAGGAGCTGCCTATCTGTTACAATGGCATGTGATAAATGAATCAAAAGAGCGGGGTTGTCAGTGGTATGATCTCGGTGGAATTGATAAGGATAAAAACCCACATGTATTCCTATTTAAGGCACGAATGGGTGGAGATGAGACGAAAATTGGGTCGGTATTTCAAGTATATGCTGGATTTAAAGGGTCGGTTACTATTTGCTTAGAGAAAGTGTATAGAGCTGTTAAAAATCGTTGATGAGTTAATGTTATAAGGTAGATAAGTATCATCATTGAATTTTTATTAGTACTTTGATGATTATTAGCAATGAAATGAATGCGAAAATCTTGGAGTGGTAATGAAAATATTGACAATATTTGGTACTAGACCAGAAGCCATAAAGATGGCTCCAGTTGTAAAAGAACTAGTTAAGCACGGTGGGATTGAGTCTAAAGTATGTGTTACTGCTCAGCACAGAGAAATGCTTGACCAAGTGTTAGATTTATTTGATATTGTGCCTGATTATGATCTTAATATTATGAAATC
>ENA-OSET01002794-OSET01002794.1-sediment-metagenome-genome-assembly--contig:-NODE-2794-length-16513-cov-4.042164_pt1 | contig 16513 bp, 11 predicted proteins | sample MGYA00237882_ERZ534229 | MGnify/ENA primary metagenome ERZ534229 (study PRJEB26408, sample SAMN06266212) | sediment metagenome | isolation source: Hudson Canyon methane seep mesocosm | place... | reverse complement strand
TCAGAAAATCTGGAGCGATACCCTCGACCTGACCGCCTTCTGCTAGAAAAATGTAGGGTCTAAAATCCTCCGAGCCCGCCAGAGTTATATTGGGATGATCAAGCACAAATTGTTTTTCAACGTCGTTCAAAGATACCTTTAGGCCGTCATCCTTACTGACTTTAGCCGAAAGCCACTTGTCACTGATTGTTCTTTTCTCAGTCGCGGAAATAGCAGCAAGCCCCTTATCCATAATGCTTTGCAGTTCTGGCCAGTCATTACGCAGGGAAAATACATAATCAACCGGATAATCAGTAAACACATGGGCAGCTCTCAATGACAACACCGCCGGAATATTCGACCTTGCAACCCAGGAATACCCGACCATCAGATAATCAACCCGTCCTTCAAAAACAGCTGAAATCATATCGTTTGCGGAGTCAGCGTAGCGAATATTTAGGCCTTCGACCCGCCTCGCTGTTATTTCGTCAACGGAGTTACCCCGTTGCACAACAACTGTTTTTCCCATGAGACCAGCCAGTGGCGTTTTCTCGACCAAGTCTTTACGGCCAAAAAGCGCACGGTAGTCTGTATGTAATGCTCGAGAAAAGAGGAAGTGTTTTTCTCGTTCTGGGTTCATTGTTGACCAGGCCAAGCCATCAATTTTTCGTTGTTTGGCGTCTTTCAGCACCTCACTCCACTGGTCAAAAATCACCTCAATCTTTAGGCCAGTATTTTGTTCGATAAGACGAATATAGTCGGCCACATATCCAATGGGCTGCCCTTTTTTGTCGGCAGAGACATAGGGCGCCCAAGTCGGATCGGTACCTAGATAAACCACTGGATGATTTTTCAGAAATTGTATTTCGCGCTCAGTGAGATCAATCGCTGTCGAAATCGGAGGAGGCTTGGCACTGACCTCAGCGACTATTGAGATGAAAAGACCGAACAACAGACACAACATGGCTCTCAGACGCCCAACACCCGTTATGTCCTTTTTTTCATCCATGCCAATAACACCCGTGTGTCCAAGATGGAGGTAATTAAGCCTGTGATTCCTGTTGGTGCGTCGGCGCTTAATGTAGCGCTAGGTTTAACAATTTATTGAGTGCTTAGTCTTTCCAAGCATTTTAATTATCAATTGTAGATCATATTCTCTGCATGGATGTCATTTCGCCCGTCAACGACTGGATAAATTCAATATGGCTCTGTCCCATTACAAGGAACTGCTGACCGGCTGAGATATTCGGAGGCGTTCAGTATCCCAACATTTGAATAGATCGTGCTCAGTTTCAAAGAAGGTCACTACCAGCAAGTTATCATGTTACAATGTGTACGCTGGTGAGTGGTTTATTGGCTTAGCGATCGGGATCCGGAGGAGTCTGTACAGATGTTAAAAGGAGATTGTCGAACAGTTGATACGGCATTCCGGTCACCGACCTATCAAGCGAACAAATAGACTCACGCCCGGCTTCAAATCATTCTCCTAAGCACCGGCGACTATATCTGGCATTGAACTTTGGCACCTGCGGAAGAAAGGTCACAGCAAGAGTTCACTTGCTACGGGTGAGCAGTTTTAGTGGTGGCCCTAACAGCTTAACTGTGAATGACGAACACCGTTGCTTCACCTGGAATGAATTTCGCGACAGAGCCGTCCAGCTCATAAACGCCTAAGATCCGTTCTTTTCCTTCAAATGCTCATCAATACGCTGAAATTCTTCGATATAATCTACCTCCGCCCAGAAAACACCTTTAATGTCCTTAATGTAGATATCTACACCCGTACCGGTAAAGGAATACAATACGTCTTCCCACCACACGCTACTTTGCTGAGCGTTAATCATTTCTTCCATTTTTGAGATGAACTTCAGAATAAACTTATGGCTAATTTTACCGATACCGACATATTCGCCACTGGTTTCATCGTTTGGTAACTCCTTACCATACTTCTTTAGCAAATTGTCTTTCCACTGAAATTTGTAGTCGGCGGTTTCAATTCTCGAGCTGTCGGCCAGTAATAAGGGTAAGGTTTGCTCATTCACGATCTGCTCAATCAACGCTTCCTCAACAAAGAGATCGCCGTTCATAATGATCACGTCTTCAGACGTTGAGAAAAAGTCTTTGGCGAACCACATCGATGCAATAGAATTGGTTACGTCAAAGAACGGGTTGTGGAATTTGGCGACCTGAAACTGGCTTATTTCCTTCAAAACCTCGCCCGACTGATAACCCGTCACAATGCCGATCTCACCGAGTTTCATTTCGGTCAGTACCCTAACGGTTCTGTGAATGAGCGACTCGCCTTCAAATTCCACACAGCACTTGGGTTTACCATGAATGTGGCGACTGATGCGCGTGCCTCTGCCTGCCGCCATAATCAAAATTTTCATTTATTATCCTTGGGTCCGATGAGTGGGTCTCAGCTGTTAATATTCTTAAGATGGTCCGCCGCTTGCTCCAACCTTTCCGCCAGAAGTAACAAATCAGCCTCTGCCAGGTCACCCATATGGGAAACCCGTAAATAACTTGAATCACCCGTCGGGTTAGGAGCGAGATGCCAAGCATAGCGATCATTGATGTACGCAATCATATCCCGCATATTACAATAGTCCGGCAATTTAATTGATGTCATCGCGTTTGACGGCCGCTCGACGAATGTTGAAAAAACCCCATTCGCCAGCATTCGACTTCTGAATACGTCGGCCCGAGATTGGTGCTTGAGAATGAAGTTATCCAAGCCCAGAGATTTTATCTGTTTCAAACGATAGTCGAGCTGATAAGTGACTCCAATCACCGGCGTATAAGGTAACATCCCCCGCGATATATTGACTTTATATTCTTCCGCATCGAAATAGTAGCGCGGTTGTGTTACTGAAGGGATAACATCCCAGGCCTTTTCGCTAAAGGCGATAAAGCTTATTCCAGGCATGCATGCCAACGCTTTTTGCGAGCTGACGACTGCACAATCGCAATGCCAATCGTCCATACGAAACACATCAGCTCCGATTGAACTAACCGCGTCTACGATAAATAGTATGTCTTTTTTGCAAGTTAACTGGCCGATCGCTTCAATGTCATTTAATAAGCCGGTTGACGTTTCGTGCGCAGTCACCAAAAGTGCTTTGATATTGCCTTTAAGACTTTCGTTTAGCTCGTTAAGATCTGGTATCTTCCCCAACGGAACGACTATTTCGCGTACTTTCACGCCAAACGCCTGACACATGGTGACCCATTTTTTTCCAAAGGTCCCACAGTTCAAGACCACCACTTCATCGCCGGCGTTAAGCAAGTTAACAATCGCCATTTCCATAACTCCAGAACCAGAAGCAGTAATGGTCAAGGGCGTATTTTTGGTTTGAAATAAATATTTGGCGTTTTCTGTTAGCTCGGACACCATAGAAGTATAGGACCCATCGCGAAAATAAGGCATCTGCCTCGCCGCTATATCGCGAACCTCCTGTTCTATCATGGTGGGGCCAGGAGTAAAGAGCATTAGAATTTCCTACATTAAGCTAAGCGCCAAAATAGAATGACGCAGTTCGATGACAAATAGATAGTTTCTTGAAATTTAAATCTGCATAGTTACTGCTTAGAGAAGAAGTAATTAAATCGAAATGGCGTATTGCGATACCATTCGATCGATTGATCTTCAGTATAACCGATCAATCCATACTTCGCGCCCGTGTTAACAAACCAATCCTTATCATAAAACAATTGGGGCAAATCTTGGTTTTGTTCGTCGTACTCAACTTTGCCGCCAAATCGTTCATAGCGATGTTCGAGGAAAGCATTGCGTTTACTCGCATCATTGGCATCTAAAATCGCCCCCCTCCCACCGGATTTCAAACAGCGGGAAATTTCGCTCAGAACACGCTCTGAGTAATCGTGGTCGGGAAAATAATGACAAACACTATTACTGAATATGATATCGAAAGACTGATCTGGAAGCGGTAAAAGATTCGCTTCGCCGTAGTGGAAATCTCCGCTCGGCATAATTTGCCGGCATATTTCTATGAGGCTCTCAGAATAATCGAGACCGGTAATCGCGTGCCCTTTTTCGTAAAACGGCAAGAGGAAACCACCAGGGCCACAACCGATTTCGAAAATGATATCGCCACTGCTAATATTGAGCTTTTCAGCTACAAACCGTACAAATTCAAGCCACTCCTGTTCCGAAAGGTCTCCATCTTTCGTTTTCCAACCGACCATGGAGATGAGAGTTGCTAAATCGGGCTTTTCGGTTGCCAGCGTCTTTCGTTCCCACAATTTGTGCCAGTTATTTGTCATGGTCATATTCACTTTATCGGTCACTTATCTCTTCTTAGAAACTTTTTGACACCGCTCAAACTTATTCGCAAGGAATGCAGTATAAAGCCGTATCTCTATTAAATGTTAGAATCGTCTTCAATTACATGTATTCGGGGATTGTCGCTCTTACCGTAACCCATAAAATCTACTCGATAACGGGGTCAGGTCGCCACACACAACAAAAGTGGTCCTGTCGCGAGGCCCATTATCAACAGTGTGCTGCGCTCGGAAAATCACTGTTGATCAGCCACGTTCTTTGGCTTAAGTAAGCCAAGAAACGGATTAAAGTAAGTAGCAAAGAATTCACTACGCTCCACATCGTAAAGCGCTGAAAATACGTCGGGCTGACAGGAATCAATAAATTCTCCGCAGTCAATGGTCGTCCAGCCAAATCCCCAGCGGCGCTCTTCCAATTTCAGCGAGGTGGGTAGGCGCTTACCATACCGTTCTAGAATTCCAGTGACGTCATCACTATTCATTTTTTCAGTGACGTATTTGTGCTCTTGTCTCGAATATTTAACCAGACCGACATGTAAGTTTGTGCTTCCCGCCATTACATGAATGATATATTTAGGGTCGCCGAAATTGTAAAAACTACCAAAAAGTTGTTTTTTTGGAAGACTCGCAACTTTATCGAGGTTATTGAACCATCGTTCGCAAAAAGTCGGATTATGGATAACCATCGGCATTCCGCTACGTTTAATTTCGTCGTTAATACAGGCTATGCCCCACTGATCTGGCAAGATATGATCAAGGTCAGTGAAAAATTTGGTCAGTAAGCTCGCCCGGTAGTTGCGAAAGTTCATGTCCGAATCTTTTAACACTTTTACATCCTCCGCGCTCAATTTGTGCGATCTACGCGACACGCCTACTCTCGCACCTCGATCAATATCTCTAAGAAAAAGCAGCGCGTTGTACCGCGTATGTCGGTCATCCTCCAAACCCAACAATGCAGACTGGTCCGCCAGATTTTCATCCGAGTTAAAGTTAATGATACGTCCTGCTATTTCGGCAAGATTGAGCCGGTAATAACCCTGGACAACTAAAAAGTCATCGGGACCGATTTCGCGCATAATTGACTTATAAAGATCGTCAAAATCGTCGCTATGTTTAGCTAATACCGACTTGTTTGCCAAGTGCTCGTGCACGATTTCCATGTTTGGGCCGGTGGTGTAAAGTCGATCAATACCACTACCGTTTATCAAACCCGCCAGCTCCCTGTGGTAAGAGTCTGTCCATTCATTCATTTTTACGGAAGATACACTGCCAAACAAAGCAATGACTTTTCCTTTTACATTAAGATTTTCAATGTCTTTAAAGACTGAACGTACTCCCGAGATCGACGATCGCCGACTCTGGTCGTAAAACAAAAATGCTCCCTTGTCTTTTTCCACAGAATAGACAGACCCCATAGATTCAAAGGCTTGAATACCGATAAAATCACTGGCCGCTTTTTTGACATCATAACCCAGCGTTTGTACGGTCAACAGGACACCAACACTCATCATAGGTGCATGATGTTGGAACAAGGGCAAGAAATAGGCGACTATTTGTCCTGCAATATCCGCCCTAATATTCCAGCCAAGTTTCTCGCTATCTAACTCCTGATGCAATAGCCTTGCCGTGTCATCGGATTCATACCCGAAGCTTAGAACACTGACATCGGGTTTGCGTTGTCGCAGCACAACAAGGAAGTCGTTAAAAGCAGGCATACTGGAGTTGAGAATGCACTTTCCATCATTTTTCAGTCCTGCCACGACTGCCGCTTTATTCTCCATCACACCTTGCATAGTCTGATGCACATGCATGTGCTCTGCGGAAATATTTGAGAAAAAGCAGATATCAGGACTGATCGTTTTAGATCGATACAGGGTTTTATCGATATCTGCGTCGACTGACACCTCATTAATTTCCACCCTGTCGTGCTTATCGAGTGAAACCAAAGACCCAAAGATGGGAATGACTGTATTACCACTATCCAGACGCGCGTGAACACGGGTCTGGTTTTTCAAAACATGATGAAGTTGAATTTTTGATCCAGTCTTTCCTTCGGTGCCTGTGATAAGCACCGTGAGAGGATTAGCTTCACGTCGATTTCCGCCCGCGACATCCATAAATGCCTGCATGACATCTTCTACCAGAAAAACGGGGATATCCCAGCCATAAGCGTACTCAGCGTCGTCAATCACGATGCTACGTATGTTTTTATCCACTCGCTTTTGTAATTCAGCCCAAACATTTTTTTTGTCTTTTTTCCAAGCAGAGACGGAAGCAGCAAAATATAAGGTTCCCTCCTGACCACTATTATGTGTACTGACGCCGGTATAACGTAAGCCTGCAGGGGCAGGAGTGACCCACCTACCGCGCGTATAATTACTTAGCTGTTCGGGCTTTAGAAACAGCTCTCCATAAGCTGCTATTTTCCGCGAAAACTCTTTTGCCATATCGAGAAACTGCAGTCGCTGTTCGTCCGCCATTTCTTCGCTGGAATAGTCAAACACCTTGGCATTGGGGTTTTTAAGCAGCAGTTCAGTGCAGTCCATACCTTTTTTTATTTCTTCGACCCACTGACGATAGGAACGCTCAAAATCGTGGTTTGGATTGTGTAATATACTGGGACACATATCGTGACTAAGCAGCAATTGGTTGAGTAAGATACAGGCAAATACTCGACAGTTACCGTCTGAAAACGGATGCAGTATTTCCAGCTCTCTTACTAGCCAAGCGATAGCCGCCAGTTTTTCGTCAGACGACGAGGCCTCACCGATTTGTCTATGGTACTGAGTGACCAAAGCCTCCATTTTATCAACGATCTGCATTTGGATCGCGTACCGTGCCTGATAAAAAGCGTGCAAAGAGGATTTGCCCTGTAGTGCGCGCGAATCAACTTCACTGTGCAAGGGCATCCAAGCACGGTAGGTCAGCTTTCCCTTCTTTTGCAGCAAGTCAAACACTTTGTCTGCATCCAGAAGCCGGGCAGGCTTACTGGATAATTCGGCGTCGAAGAACATGGGACTATCGTCATTACGGCGATCATTGATAAATTCGACGATGTTTTCGTAAGACGTCGTTTTCTTGAAAAACGGAAGCCCTGATTTTTCGTATCGAATTTCCCCCGGACTTCCTTTCGGATTACCGGTGCGTACATTAAACATACAAATCCGATGAAGATTACAAAGATAATAGGCTGTTATTCCCTGCGGAGAATGGAGGTTATCCAGCATATAACTGAAGCCATTTAGCATTGCTTGTACGGATCCGGGCTCCCTGGCATCATAGCCCACCCAGCCATTATATTTACTGGCTTTCTGAAACCGGCCATCCACAAAAAAACGGAACAGCTGAGCCGGATCAAATTGTTGCAGATATTCAATACTTGCCATCTATTGCCTCAAAATATTACGTTATTTCATTTTTTTCGTTTGAGTCACATCACAAATCAAACAGACACTAGCTTTCCACGAACCACTGATTCTAACGGAAAGAGATCTACAGTAGAATGTAATTTTAGGTCATCGACAACCTCCCGGCCACGGAACCAATAGAAATTCCGTTCATGCAAAGTTCAAAAAACAGCCTAATAAGCAGGCAGGACGTATTTTAGCTGGCCACAAGTCATCAAAAGAGGAAAAAATGGTAAACAATAAAAGGCGGTTCCCTGCATCGGCGACACGTTTCACACAGTCTCACAAGGCGTAGACCTTGTTCAGAACGTCGCTTGGGTGAAAGTGTGTGTAATTATCATGACTCATTGGAACAATCCTTGGTTTGGCTGACTCCCCGAAAAGGAATAAAATGGATTAGACGCTAATAGGCTCCGACCGCCGAATAGCAGATATTCAAATAGCGGCGACGTGCCAATATCAATACTCACGCCGCGAACCCGAAATTTCTAATGCCGTGCCATGCAATGAGCAACCATTTAACGTATGATTCTCTACCTTTTAGTCGGTCGGTTAGTCGAAAATCCTTCGGTACGCAGATCACCGACCGCTTACGACGTTTGTTTTTCTGATATCGAGAAAGTTTATGGCTACAAAAAATGCTTTTTACGCGCAGTCCGGTGGAGTTACTTCCGTTATTAATGCTTCGGCCTGCGGCGTTATTGAAGCCGCGCGGGAGCAAAAGTTAATTGCTAAGGTCTTCGCTGGTCAAAACGGCATTATCGGCGCACTACGGGAAGAATTGATAGACGTTAGCAAAGAGTCAAAAAAGTCCATTGAAGGACTAAAGCATACGCCCTCGGGCGCGTTTGGCTCATGCCGCTACAAACTTAAAAGCTTTGACGAGAGCCGAGCAGAATATGAACGTCTAATCGAGGTATTTAAAGCACACAATATAGGGTATTTTTTCTACAACGGCGGTGGCGATTCTGCCGACACCTGTCTGAAGGTGTCTCAGTTATCGGAAAGCATGGGGTATCCTATCCAGGCGATCCACATCCCTAAAACTGTCGATAACGATTTACCATTTACCGATTGCTCCCCAGGGTTCGGTTCGGTCGCAAAGTATGTTGCCGTATCGACAAAAGAGGCCAGCATGGATATCGCATCGATGTGTGAAACCTCTACTAAAATTTTCATCCTTGAAGTTATGGGCCGCCACGCCGGATGGATTGCAGCGGCAGGCGCACTGGCACAGGAAGAAGAGGGAGACGCGCCCCATATTATTCTTATGCCCGAGATAGCGTTCAATAGAAATAAATTTATGCGCAAGGTTAAGGCCACGGTGAAGGAGAAAGGCTACTGCGTTATCGTCGCATCGGAAGGAGCCCAATACAAAGACGGAACCTTTCTAGCGGACTCCGGCACGACTGATGCCTTTGGGCATAAACAACTTGGAGGAGTTGCGCCAACCCTGGCCAACATGATCCAGGATGAGTTAGGCTACAAATACCACTGGGCACTCGCAGATTACCTCCAACGGGCAGGCCGCCATATTGCCTCGGCCACCGACGTCGCACAGGCTTACGCCGTTGGAAGAGCTGCGGTAGAAAAGGCCGTCGAAGGGAAAAATGCCATTATGGTGACAATCGAACGGAATAAGGGCAAAAAGTATCGCTGGTCAATCGGTGAAGCACCACTGGAGAAAGTTGCCAACGTAGAGAAAATGATGCCCCGAAATTATATCAGCAAAGACGGTTTTGGTATTACCGATTTGGGACGGCAATATCTGCAACCGCTCACCGAGGGTGAAGATTATCCACCCTATAAAAACGGCGTACCCGACTATGTTCGTTTAAAGAAAGTACTCGTCGCGAAAAAATTGAAAAAGGCTTTCAAGATCTAATGGATAAGCGGCTCGAGAAAGAGTGAATGGGTCTCTCACGTATGACTAAGTCTGGCGGGCACGTCGGGACCTTGCCAGCAAACGTAATCGCGACAGAAGCTCCTCCCGCTCTCCATAACAACCCATCAATTTTCGCCGACCTGTTTCCAGATTAAAAGCTGTTCTGCCATGCAATACCCTTCTATTGTCAAACCCGATCATCTCTCCCGGCTGTAGTTTGAACCTGAATTGATTTTCCCCTTCTTCAGCAAGCTCATGGAATCGAATAAATGCTGCATAAAAAGTCGCCAGATCTTCATTAGAGGCTTTCATCGGTGCCCGCAGCCAATAGGTAAAACGAATAGTGTCGAGCTGCCCCTCCCTATTGAGATTTATCACTGGCGCCCGATAACGATATTCGGAATCTTCAGCTTTATTCACAAACGGTACCGGCATCGTTGAAAGCACTTCATAAAACTCAGCGGATTCAGACTTTAAAACCTCTGCCAGATGAAAACCGTCAACCAGTATTGTTTCTCCTCCCTGTGCGTCATTGGCAAGACTGAACAAAAACTGCAGGCCCGGCGGATACTCTCGTGTGCTCAAATCCGTATGTGGGCTCAGATAAATGGATGTATAAGCATTGGAATCCGCGTTGGCAAGAACCTCTACCGTAAAGATATTACCGAAGTTCGATGCTCTTACAGGACCGATCATCATTGGAATTTTCGGTACCAAGTCTTCGTCAAGTGGTAATTGTGTTAGTAATCCGACCCCGTCAACGTGGATGTTTTTTAGCCACTGCTCAAACACTTCCTCATCGCCATTAAGCATTCGGTCACCCGCGAGTCGGTCGAGATGCAGTGACGAATCCCACAATTTATGATCAGGTAATTCTAAAAGTGACTCTTCAGAGTCAGGCATGTGTGTGTACAACCAACCTGGGTGATACCTTGAGCTAAGGTTTTCCGGCATCCATTTAATAGTGAGAAAACCATCGGAATCGATGCCAATAGTGTCTACGCCAAGATCCGGAGGAAGCTGATTTAGCAAAATAGTTTGCTCCCTCGTCACCGGATGATGAGTCGATTCGTCTGGACTAAATTCGCGCAACCAGATCAAAGGAGCATGAAAGGTTTCGCCGTCAGTAAAAGTGACTGCAACGACTTGACCTATACACTTAGCATGACAACAACGATGTTCGAAAGAGTAACTTTCGAAGTCAGGGACAATAAGACTCATAAACACTCCGGGGTTAGTCCGACGACCTGTAAATATTAAAATTTGCGATTTAGCCTAGTCAGGGAAATATCTCGCTTCTAGAGAAAATTGGCAATGGATGTACCAGAAACTCCCGACATTGGAACAAAGACAAAAACACAACGACTTTTTGGATACCGATCCGAAGTGTAGGCGAAAATACCTGATCTTTCCCATCATTACTCAACACAGCCGACCGTTACGTTAACTCCTGGCCCTTTTACCGTTTGTCCGAGAGTAGCATTTAACGTCCTGCCACCCTAGTACTCCAAAACTCTAGCGCTAACTTTCCAATTGCTCCCACGATTGTATCGCTGCCACAAGTTCCCACTTTCCGCCATCATACCGGACGCGATCAAAATCGAACTTTTGATTTTCGTACAACAAAGACTACCATTAATAACACAAGGAGCACACAAAGCAGTGAATGTGAGCAATCGTCAAGCCATCAAATAGACATTCTTAATGCCGTAAGCCCTATCGTGTATTTTATTCGCTATGACCAACGATACGACCGCATTAAGAACGCACTAAGAACTGATCGATTGGAGTCGCGATCTCATGTAAACAAGCTGACGATCGATTAGATGTATAGGAAATTATTTATGCCATATACTTACAACTGGGAAGCACAGGGCCTTTACAGAAAATTTACCGGAATCGTAAGTAGTGACGAAATATTATTGTCTAATTTTGAAACGCACAAAGACCCTCATTTTAAGAACATCAAATATGTTCTTAACGATTTTATAGAAGTTGTTGGACATTCGATCGAGGCCCACCACACACAAGTCTATGCCAAAACAGATGAAATAATTTCTAATACAAAAAATCAGCTAATAATCGCACTTGTTGTGACTCAGGATCCACTCACGGCTTTGGCACACAGTTACCGTGAACATATGATCGGAAAAAGATTTGAATGCGAAGTTTTTCAGACGATTGACGACGCCAGAAAATGGGTAAGTATTTAGAGCTAAAGAAGAGACAGTCAACAAAAGTGCATTAATTTGCGAACTTGGTCTTTGGTCTTTGGTCTTTGGTCTTTGGTCTTTGGTCTTTGGTCTTTGGTCTTTGGTCTTTGGTCTTTGGTCTCTGTATTGTCTAATATCCTTTAGCTCATCAAAAGTTATAGCCTTTTTGTTAAGCGAAAAATAGGACTCAACGACTATGGACTGAAAGTCCAAACACACCAGCATCGATATTTTAGGCTATCGATTTGGCGAGCATAATTTATGCTGAAATCTATAGTTTAAAGTTGCCCACCAATGCCGTTAATTTATTGGAAGTCGAAGTCAAACCCAAACATTTATCACTGATGGTTTTAGTTTGGGTCGCCGTATCATCGGACATATCTTTGATGTTCAATATGTGACTATTCAACTCTTCCACTACTGAACTTTGCTGCTCCGTCGCCGTCGCGACCTGAGTACTTAAGTCGCTAATTGAGTTAATAGCTTCGGTAATTTTTACTAGAGATTGCCCGGCTGTATCGGCACTTTCAACAGAATCAGTTGCGGTTTCAATGCCTGAGTTCATTGCGCTGACCGCGTCTTGCGCACCACCTTGAAGTTTTTCAATCATGAGATTGATTTCCTGGGTGGACTCTTGCGTACGGTGAGCGAGCGTTCTCACTTCATCGGCAACGACAGCAAACCCTCTCCCTTGTTCGCCAGCCCGCGCAGCTTCAATCGCAGCATTCAAAGCCAGCAAATTTGTTTGTTCCGAGATCCCCCTTATAACCTCCAGAACAGTGCTAATCTGACCAACATCGTTAGCCAGCGACTGTATAACTTCAGAGGCGCTATGTATTTTCTCATAGACACTGTTAATACCTGCAATTGTCTTGTTAACGACCTCTTGCCCTTCCTGGCTTTCCACGGCAGCGTGTTTAGCCGATTCGGCGGTATCGCTCGCGTTTCTTGCGATTTCTTGTACTGTTGCGCCCATTTCGTTTATCGCTGTTGCCACCATATCAACACTTTGCTGTTGATTTTCGGTGTTTTTTTCTGTTGATGCGGCAGCAGTGGATAACTCCAATGTCGCTTCGTTTACCAGAATCGCGTTTCCCGCAACAGATTTTATAAGAACGCGCAGTTGAGAAATAAAGTGATTAAATGATCTTGCCAATTCGCCAACCTCGTCCTGAGTCAGAACGTCCATTTCTTTACTTAAGTCCGCGTCACCAGAAGCAATGGTATTCAACATCTGCGCAGCTTTTGTTACCGGTTTCGCCACACCCATGGCAACTGAAAGACCAAGAATAATGAGTAGGATTGCAACAATAAAGTTCAGCCCTACCAGCTTTATAGACGAACTATTAATAGGTCCGTAAATTTCCTCCGTCGGTATCTCAACCACAATAAACCAGTTTAACGCGGAAACAAATTTCGCGGCGATAATCGCGTCTTTATTACCGTGAGTTTCAAGTACTTGAGTTTCATTTTCATTCAGAAGTTTTTCGCCAACAAGATCGTTCAAGTAATCGTTTATGCTGGTGCCGCTGACAACACTACTGTCGGGATGGATGACTATATTTCCCTGATTGTCGGTTATGTATACGAGCCCTTTTTCTCCCACTTGATAATTGTTAATGAGTTCTAATACCTGGTCGATACCCATGCCTATACCCGTTATCGCCTGATCGTTATTCGTGCGAAAATTTATAAACAGCGCTAGTTTCTTTAACTTAATATCGATGTCTAAATCGAGAGATTGATTTTTCCCGCTACGCATAAAATCATAAAACCAGGCGTCTTCTTCGGGGCTAACTTGTCTGGAAATCCCATCCGGGGTGTAGTAGTTTTTACTGTTATTCGAAACTATAAATGACGTAATCGCTTTATTGTTATCACGCATTACTCGCAGATATTCAGTAATATCGGGTACCATTCCCACGGGCTCACCATTGGCCAGCCACTTATTGCTGAAATGGTTAAGCGACATCGCTTTCGAAATCGCCAAGGGAATGTTGATTTCTTTCTCGATCGCATTTGCAACCGCATCGAGAGTAGAGGGAATTTCCTGTATTTGAATTCTGTGCAACACCATATCTCGCATTGCACTATTGCTAATAAACGTCGATATAATCAGACTAAGTAGAAGAGCCCCACCGATTACGATTGATAACTTGTGCCTTATAGCTAATTTGCTCCACATAATCATTCCGTCTTTTAGATGATCGATTTCCCTAATTTTAGTTGGAGACTGAACTTTTTCCACAAAATACCAGTCCATTTCACAATCATTGATCCCATTGCCTTTTTGTCACTGACAAAGACAGCGGCGATATTGGCTACCGATTTCCATACGGCGCAATCAGCCAGCGGCACGAGCCCCAATCTGTAGTTAAGAGCGACGAAACGAAACCGAGATCGGAATGGCAATAGACAATAACAGGGTGAGGATGGATTGGGTAAAGACCATTAGCTTACGAGTGCGTTAGAATTGACGCGGTGATCGTAAAGAGAAAATCAATTTTAATTTAATGAAAAACACAAGGTTCAAACTAACATTTCGACAAGCCAAAATCCCATGTAGTAAGTGCTTCCAGTTTTTCGAAGCACTTTTGTGGAATTTTGGCAAAAGGTCAAGAAACCAAACTAGCTGGGATTGGGTGGCATATGAACAATGTTAGTACTATATAACCCCGAGTTACACTCCATGGTTTCTGCAAACTTTCCACCCGTCGCCATCCAGTCCTTTGAGGTTAGTTGCATAGTGCCAATTTTACCGAGAGATTCCAGATCCTGGTAAACAATAAGATAGACGACATCTATAGGAGTGTTAGCAATATAAGGCGTTAGTCGATAAATGCTCGAGGCGGTGTTTGCTGCTTTTGACTGCTTGATTCTCGGTGCTTCCGCAGCCATAACATCCCGCATAGTCTTGCCTTTTTTTAGTGTGCATCCCGCGGCGATCATGACCGCTCCGTCAGCGTCACCGGATGGAGTGAGTCCTACATGGAGTGGTTCCGAAAAATACATGTTAGACGTGCATTTACTCATTTTGGCAAATCTAGCGTCAGCAGCCTGACCTTCTTTACTATTTACATAATCAGAACTGCTTTTTGCCCAGCTATTGAGGTTGGGATTTGCTCCAAGCCAAAAAAAATCGAAATCAGTCGTCGATCTGATCGGTTGCAATACGGTTGCAAAATAACTATTTAGCGTTGGTGAGTTGATTTTGTCGACGCTTTGTTGCCAAAACTTAACTGCCTTATCGAGGTCGCGCTGATCTTTGCCGGCAAGATAATTACAACTAAATGACTCTACTATTCCTCGAGTTTCCGCAGCATGAACTGCTGCACAGCCAATTATTGCTATCAAAGAAGTCGTGAGCACCTTTCCTATTTGTTTCAACATATCAATTTCCTTCTAATTGTAGATACTATTAGAAAGTAGATGCAAAAACATACGGACTACATTGATTACTCGTATATACGATCTGCTTAAGTTTGCCTTGGTGAGGTAGCGGCGAAAATGCCGACATTTTTTAGTCTAGCAGTGAAAATCGACATTACCAATATCAACTACTAAATAGTAGAATCCGGTCTCGACGAGCCGTCTTAAAACACTCAGGAATAGGAGTTTTGAACTGGAGAACCAGGTTCTTATTCAAATCCCAGTCTAAACGTAGTTTAGACGTCGCGTTACGGTTAGCTGTCCGATTCCTTGAATTGAAATTATTAAAATAGTAAGTTTTTAATGAGACCCACCACTAATTGGAATTAAATCGACACTTCAGCCCCAACATTGAATCCTCGCCGTCGCTAAGCACAAATATCCGCCCCTGATATTCCACTAACAATCCCAATTTGATCTCCAAGCTCAAAGTATCGATTGACATGATCTCACGTCTCGCTATTTGCACTTCAGCTGATGTCGTCCAATAGATCTGTACAACCCAGTTAAGAGTATAATTGTCTTAACTGGAGAACAAAAGATGACCATAAGAAAGAAATATTCGAAGGAATTTAAACCGGATGCGATCAGCTTGGTGATGGATCAAAGCTACACGCGAGCAGAGGCAGCAAGAAGTTTGGGGATCAATGCCAATAGCTCACTCGATGGATCAAAGAGCTGCGAGAAGATGATGTGCAGGCGTTTAGGGGCAACGGAAAACTAACGCCGGAGCTGGAGGAAATTCGTCGATTGAAGGAGGAAAATCGACGATTGAAAATGGAGAAAGAAATCTTAAAAAAAGCGACGGTCTTCTTTGCCAAAGAAACAAAGTAAATATTTGTTTATTTCCCAGAAAAAGAAGATCTGGCCAATCGACCTGATGTGTCGAGTATTGGGTGTTACTCGCAGCGGCTATTATGGTTATAAGCGCCGGAATAAAGGCAGTCCTGACAGCCCCTGTCACCGAGAGTTACGGGAGGCTGTATGTATTATAGCTGAAGGCAGTGGTTACTGTTACGGCAGCCGTCGAATGAAAAAGGCCCTGGATGCGCTAAGTTATTCAGTCAGTCGCAGCAAGGCCAGAAAACTGATGAGAGAAGCCGGTGTACAAGTGAAACACCGGAAGAAATAGAAAGTCACGACTAACAGTAATCATAAGCATCCAGTTTTTGACAATGTACTGAATCATCAGTTCATGGTTGAGAAACGAGACCTGGCGTATGTTGGTGACATCACCTATTTGTGGACTCAGGAAGATTGGTTGTATTTAGCCGTTGTCATCGACCTCTATTCGA
>ENA-OSET01002793-OSET01002793.1-sediment-metagenome-genome-assembly--contig:-NODE-2793-length-16514-cov-3.113403_pt1 | contig 16514 bp, 12 predicted proteins | sample MGYA00237882_ERZ534229 | MGnify/ENA primary metagenome ERZ534229 (study PRJEB26408, sample SAMN06266212) | sediment metagenome | isolation source: Hudson Canyon methane seep mesocosm | place... | reverse complement strand
ATCGTTGCTGCCTAAGACCGGTTTACTGGTTAAACTAGAGGCACAAGCCTCGGCCTAACCGAAAAAGCCCTGGCATAGTCGCCGGGGCTTTTTTGTATGTGTTGTCACATACCCTATTGAATAAGCGGGAGCTAGCAGTGAAATTTGTTGATGAAGCATCCATTTCGGTCCAGGCAGGTCGCGGCGGCGCGGGCTGTTTGAGCTTTCGCAGGGAAAAGTATATCGCCAGAGGCGGTCCCGATGGGGGTGATGGCGGCGACGGAGGCAGTATCTTCCTCGAGGGGGATGAAAACCTGAATACGCTGGTGGACTACCGCTATCAGCCTAAATACAGGGCTGAACCAGGCAGTTCAGGGGCGGGTAAAAACTGTACCGGTCGAAAAGGGGAAGACATGGTGTTGAGTGTGCCTGTGGGCACCTCCATCATCGACCTTGAGACAGAAGAGGTACTGGGCGATGTCACTGAGTCGGGGCAGCAAATTAAAGTGGCTCAAGGCGGTTTTCACGGCCTTGGCAATACACGATTTAAATCCAGTGTGAATCGGGCGCCTCGCCAAACCTCCCCTGGTAGTGAGGGAGAGTTCCGTAATTTAAAGCTTGAGTTGAAAGTGCTGGCAGATGTCGGTTTGCTGGGTTTGCCCAATGCTGGCAAATCAACATTTATCCGCTCAGTCAGCTCTGCCAAACCGAAAGTAGCCGATTACCCCTTTACCACGTTGGTGCCCAACTTGGGTGTGGTTAAAGTGCAGGAGCATCGAAGTTTTGTTGTCGCAGATATTCCGGGCCTGATTGAAGGTGCTTCGGAAGGTGCGGGTCTGGGCATTCGCTTTTTGAAGCACTTAACACGATGTCGAGTGCTCTTGCATTTGGTTGATATGGCGCCCTTTGACGGTTCTGATCCTGCGGATAATGCCGCGGCGATCATTGAAGAGCTGGGGCGTTTTAGCCCTACTCTGGCCGGTCGGGAGCGTTGGTTATTGCTAAATAAGACCGATTTGCTTCCACCAGACGAGGTTGAGGAGCGCTGTCAGGCCGTGGTGGATAAGTTGGGCTGGAAGGGGCGGGTGCATCACATTGCCGCGATTAATGGAGCGGGCACAAAGGTCTTGTGTAACGATATTCTGGATTCATTGGAGGCGCATTGGGAAGCCGAAAAAGAAGACCCTGAACAAGTAGAAAAAGAGCTGGAGTTGCAGCATCAAATGCAACAGGAAGCGCGAGATCGAATTGAGCAATTGCGTGAGCGTTATCGGGCTGCCAGCAAGGCGGCAAAAGAGAAGGGCAGCGACGACGATGATGACTGGGATGATGACGACCACGACGTGGAGATCGAATACGTTCCCTGAGTGTGTTTTGGCGTCTGTAGTAAAAGGAGAGGGTGTGTGGGCGACAGTGCCAGAGGAAAGATAAAACAAGCGCGTCGCTGGGTGATAAAAATTGGCAGTGCTCTGTTAACCGACGATGGTCGTGGTCTGGACCAGGCGGCAATCGCGCAATGGGTCGGGCAAATGGCCAAGCTTCGCCAGCGCGGTATTGAATTGGTATTGGTTTCTTCGGGTGCCGTTGCCGCAGGCATGACCCGCTTGGGTTTACAGCAAAGGCCTAAGGTTATTCACGAGCTGCAAGCAGCCGCCGCTGTGGGGCAAATGGGCCTGGTGCAAACCTGGGAGCAAGAATTCCAACAGTACGGCATGCAGACGGCGCAAGTGCTGCTTGTTCACGACGACCTGTCCAACCGGCAGCGCTACCTCAATGCGCGTTCCACTTTGCGTTCCCTGACTGATTTCAATGTTGTTCCCGTGGTCAACGAAAATGACACTGTCATCACCGATGAGATTCGTTTTGGCGACAATGATACCTTGGGGGCGCTGGTAGCGAACCTGGTTGAGGCTGATGTGCTGGTGCTGATGACGGATCAAGATGGCATGTATGACGCCGACCCGAGAAGTAATGCAGCCGCCAAGCTCATTGACGAGATGGCGGCAGATGACTTGCGCTTAGACGCCATGGCGGGAGAAGGTGGTAGTTTGGGGCGTGGGGGCATGGTGACTAAGGTGCGTGCGGCCCGGTTGGCCGCTCGCTCAGGTGCCGACTCAATTATTGTTGGTGGGCGCATTGACAGTGTATTGACGCGTATCGCCGACGGAGAGGCGCTGGGAACCCTGCTGTCGGCCCAGCAGGCTCCACAGGCTGCACGAAAACGCTGGCTCGCTGGCCATTTACAGACTCGTGGTGTGCTCACGCTCGACGAGGGGGCCGTGTCGGTATTGCGAGCCCGGGGTCGCAGTTTACTGCCCGTAGGGGTCAGGGCGGCCGAGGGCACATTCACCCGCGGTGAAATGGTGATCTGTCAAAATGCCGAGGGCCAGGAGGTGGCGCGGGGTCTGGTGAATTACAATATTGACGAAACACGTCGAATAATCGGCCAGGCCAGTGAGCACATTGAAGGGCTGCTGGGTTATAAAGATGACGATGAATTAATTCATCGAGATAATCTCGTGTTAGTCTAGGTCGATGATTGAATCGCTGGCCAACGGAATGTTGATGTCGCGTGCTTATAGTGGCATGCGAGAGCTGGGTATCGACGCCGATGAGGTCATGCGCCGCTGCGGCCTGAATCTCCCGTCTGATCGCACCGTTTATGCCTCAGTTGAAGAGCAGTTGGCCCGGCACCGCCTGTTTTGGCCGCAACTCGAAGCCGTATCAGATGATGCTTTCATCGGCCTGCATCTCGGTGAAGTGGTGCCTGTGCTCAGTGGGCAAATTATCGAATATTTGTTTATGAGTAGCCCAAATTTTAAAGAGGGCTTGATTCGTTGCATCAAATACACACGCTTACTTACCGATTTGTTTCAATCTCGCGTCGAGCTGGATGACAACCCCTGCGCTCTCACCTTTGATATCCCCGACATTGACTATGGCTATGTAGCTCATATGTTTGACTGCGTCCTTGTAGGGAACATACGCTTTTTCCAGCATTTGACCGGAGGGGCTTTTAAGCCGATAAAGGTCTCACTGACACGGGCTGCCCCTGAAGACACACAGGAGTATGAAAGGGTGTTTCAGTGCGCGGTAGAGTTCTCCGCTTCGTCTAACACTATTTCATTTGATCGAGAAATTTTGGCCCTGGGTTCGCTGCACGCTGACGCAGGGTTATTGTTGATGCATGAAAAAATAGCTGACGAGCAAATCCTTCAAATTGAAAAGCGGGATTTATTAATGGAGGCTAGACAGGTGATTGGTGAGCTGTTGGAGACGGGAGGGCTGAGCCTGGAGGTCGTAGCAGAGCGTTTGGGGATGACCGGGAGCCGGCTTCGGGCTCATTTTGCCGAGCTTGAAACCAGCTTCAATCAGGTCTTGTCAGATTATCGGTTTGAGTTGGCGCGGGAGTTACTTGGCCAGACCGAAGAGCCTATCGATCAAATAGTCTATCTCACCGGTTTTTCAGAGCCCAGTACCTTTTACCGGGCCTTCAAGCGCTGGACAGGTACTACGCCAATTGTCTATCGTAGACAGGTGCGCAACCCAGATACTGCCTGAGGTATTGACCATCTAGTGAGGGCGGGTTTACACACCGGTCAATGCATTCTGCAGCTCGATCGATAGACTGGGTCCGTTTAATACAATAATGATAGTGTCTAATATTCGCAGGAGAGCTCATGGATAACAGTTTTTGGGACGGCAAGCGTGCGCCCGGTGTGCCCGATACCATCGATCTGGATCAATTCGCCAATGTTGCGGAGGTGTTTGCTTACAGTACCAGAGAGTATGCTGATCGCCCGGCTTTTACTAACATGGGGGTCACCCTGAGCTATCGCGAATTGGACCAGCTCAGTAATCAATTTATGGCCTGGATTCAAAATCACACCTCGCTCAAGCCGGGTGATCGAATCGCGGTGCAAATGCCCAATACCCTCCAATATCCTGTCGCTGTGCTGGGAATCGTTAAGGCAGGTTTGGTTCTTGTGAATACAAACCCACTCTATACCGCTCGGGAAATGATTCACCAGTTCAATGATTCCGGTGCTAAAGCGCTCCTGTTTATGGATACCTTTGGCAAACTGGTGGAAGAGGTATTGCCAAAAACACAAATTGAAACCGTTATTGTTTCTAGTCTTGGCGACATGTTGCCAATGGCAAAACGTTTGATGATTACCGCCGCGACCCGTTATGTGAAAAAAATCATTCCGGCTTTTGACTCCTCAAAAATGGTGTCCTTTCGCGACGCGCTGAAAAAAGGTAAGGGCCTGGCTGTTAGGCCAAGCCCGCTGGAAAAACCGGATGATGTGGTTGCCCTGCAATACACGGGTGGTACCACCGGTGTAGCCAAGGGTGCAGAGTTGACTAATCGCAATCTGGTTTCAAACATGCTTCAGATTGACTGTGTATCGCAGCAGGTCATGGACAATGGTTTGCCCATTCGTGGGGACAATGAGATTGTCGTTGCACCTTTGCCTCTTTATCACATCTACGCATTCACAGTTAATTTAATGTATGGCATGTTTGGCGGAGGTCAGACGCTGTTAATTACCAACCCGCGTGACCCCAACATGTTTATGCGTGCTCTGAAGGGGCATCGTTTTACCTCTTTCTCGGGTTTGAATACGCTGTTTGTATCACTGATGAACCACCCGGAATTTAAAGAGCTGGATTTCTCCGGTTTAAAAATGACGGGTTCAGGTGGTACCGCCTTGAGTCCAGACACGGCTAAGCGCTGGGAGTCGATAACAGGATCCCGTATTGGTGAAGGTTTCGGTCTTACTGAGTGTTCGCCGGTCGTGTGTGCGAGTCCGCTGGGTAAATATATTCAAGAGGGCTGTGTCGGCACACCGGTTCCCGGTACAACACTGAAGGTGATTGATACAGAAGAAAATGAAATGCCGGTCGGCGAGCGCGGTGAACTGTGTGTCAAAGGCCCGCAAGTGATGAAGGGTTATTGGGGGCGTCCCGACGCGACCGAAGAGTGTTTCACTCAGGACGGTTGGTTTAAGACCGGTGACGTTGCCGTGATTCAGGAAGATGGATACATTCGCATTGTTGATCGTGTGAAAGACCTGGTGCTTGTTTCTGGGTTTAATGTTTATCCCAATGAGATTGAGGATGTTGTCACTAATCACCCTCAGGTCGAATACAGTGCAGTTGTTGGCATTCCTGATGATAAAACGGGCGAGGCTGTGAAACTTTATGTAGTTGCCAACGATGAGGCGCTGACTAAAGAAACACTTGTTGCCCATTGCCGCGATAACCTGACGGCGTATAAAGTTCCCCGCCAAATAGAATTCCGCTCTGAGCTGCCCATGTCTGCGGTAGGTAAAATTCTGCGCAAAGAGTTGCGTGCAGAGGCCTTGGCCCAGCACGAAAAGTCCGCGTAAGACGTTGCATTGCTACCTCCACCCGGGGGTAGCAATGCATTGAATTATCTCTCGGTGTTCTGAGTTACCACATTAAGTCATCGGGTATCTGATAATCCGCATAAGGATCGTTTTCGTCGACCTCATCCACTTTTGTTGCCTGGGATAACACGTAGTCGCTGTTTCGCTGACTGATCTTGTCGGCCACAATGGCTGGAACCAATTCGAATTTGTCGCCAAGTTTAACAATTGCCAGGCGGCCTTTTAAAATGTCTTCCTGAATGTTCGCGGAAACAAGCATTTTTTTAATCTGCTTGCCGTCCGTGAAATTGTGGGCAATTAAGTCGCCGCCTTCACCTTTGTTCTGGCGATTTACTTCGATCAGTTGTTTAATTTGTGCGTTGATCGCTTTGCGTTCGGCCTTGGCTTTTTGTTCTTCATTGAGTGCACGGTCGCGCTCAGTTTTTTCGGCGCGGGTTTTGGCGGCGGCAAGTTTGTTTTCATCAATTGCCGTGTCTTTGCTTTTGTGTTGCACCTTTTTGGCTTTGCGTTTGTCTTTGTCGGCTTGCTTGGCGGTTTTTTTATCGACCAAACCCGCTTTCAGTAACTGGTCTTGCAGGGAGCTCATGGTTTACCTCTGTCGGTGTTCTAAAAGGCCGCCATTAGGCGGCCGGATTTGTATGTGCGCGAGTGTTAGCGAGTTGCCTCGCGCATGGTTACGAACTCTTCTGCCGCTGTTGGGTGGATGCCAATGGTGCGATCAAAGACCGCCTTGGTTGCACCGGCCTTTATGGCAATAGCAATGCCTTGAATGATCTCGCCGGCGTCTGGTCCTACCATGTGCACGCCAATGACGCGATCGCTGCTTTTGTCGACGATTAATTTCATCAGGGTTTTTTCTTCGCTGCCGCTAATAGTGTTTTTCAGCGCGCGAAAGCTGGATGAAAAGACACTGATGTCGCCATATTTTTCTTTGGCTTGTTCTTCCGTAAGGCCCACAGTGCCGATATTCGGCTGGCAGAAGACTGCGGTGGGTATACTTTCGTAATCCATGTCGCAGGGTTGCCCTTTGTGTTCGGGGCTGTAGAGATGTCGGGCAAGGGCCATGCCCTCTGCCAGAGCCACTGGGGTGAGTTCAGCCCCGCCGATCACGTCGCCAACGGCGTAAACACCGTTCTCGCTTGTATGGAAGTTTTCATCCACTTTAATGGCGCCACTTTTTCCCAGCTCGACGTTGAGGTTTTCAAGCCCAAGGCCCTGAAGATTAGGTTTGCGGCCTGTGGCATATAAAATCATATCGGCCTCGACTGTGCTGCCGTCAGTCAGCTGTGCAAGTAGTGACCCATCTGCTTGTTTTTCGATGGTCTCAATATTGGTATTAAACGTTAAGTCCACGCCTTTGCGCGCAACTTCTGTGGCAACAAATTCTCGGACTTCCTGGTCAAAATTCCGTAAAAATAATGGGCCGCGATAAAGTAGCTTTGTCTCTGCGCCCAGACCTTGAAAGATGCCGGCAAATTCAACCGCAATGTAACCACCGCCCACCACCATGACCCGTTTAGGAAATTGGGCAAGATCAAAGACTTCATTTGAGGTAATGGCGTGTTCATTGCCCGGAAACTCAGGGATGAAGGGCCAGCCGCCGGTGGCAATCAAAATGCGTTCTGCGGTCACAGTTTCAGTGCCAACTTGAACCGTATTGGGGCCCAGGATTTTAGCTCTGGCGTCATAGATCTTGGCGCCAGAGTTTTCCAGCAGATTGACATAGATACCATTCAGGCGAGAGATTTCGGCCTTCTTATTGTCGCGTAACACATTCCAGTCAAAGGATGGTTTAACGGTTTCCCAGCCAAATCCAGCACCGTCTCTGTGTGCGTCGCTGAATTGGGAGGCATAAACATAGAGCTTTTTAGGAACGCAGCCAACGTTCACACAGGTGCCTCCCATATATCTGTCTTCGGCGACAGCAACGCTTGCTCCCAGCCCTGCGGCGATACGTGCCGCCCTGACGCCGCCGGAGCCGGCGCCGATAACAAACAGGTCGTAGTCGAATGTGCTCATGTTTCTGGTTCCCAATCGTGATGTATAAATGAGTGAACGCCCTATTGGCGAGCTTCACTAGACCGCTTACCGAAGAAAAAGTGCGGCGCGGATCTATAACGATGAGATTGTAGCTTATATCGAAAAGGAAGTTTATGTGTTGTGGGTTCTCGCCCTGAGTGTCGGTGTGTGTAGAGTGACCATTGACTCTTTTTTTGTCTTTAGTCACGCTCAGGGTCAATGAGTTGATTGGCAGATTGCGGTTTAGTAGGAGCGTCCATCACTACAAAAATAAAGACAGCATGAAGTGGATAGGGGAATTATCGGGGTGTATCACGATCGTGCTTGCTGGGTTTTTGTTCATATAACCAGATCGGGAGGGTGCCAAATTGGAGTTTGATTATATTATTGTCGGGGCGGGGTCGGCAGGTTGTGTCTTGGCTAACAGGCTCTCTGCCAACCCTGAAACGCAAGTGTGTCTTTTGGAGGCGGGACCTAAAGACAGAGACTTCAAAATACAAACCCCTTCCGGCATCAGCTCTTTGGTCAAGGGTGATAAATTTAACTGGTTTTTCAATTCAGCGCCGGAACCGAGTCAGAATGATCGCGAGATATACTGTCCCAGGGGCAAAACGCTGGGCGGCAGCAGCTCCATTAACGCGATGTTATACATTCGAGGGCAGGCTGAAGATTACGATCACTGGGAATCGTTGGGGAATAAGGGGTGGGGGTGGAATAGTTTGCTGCCTTATTTCAAGCGTTCTCAGCACCAGGAGAGGGGGGAGGACCATTTTCACGGAGTGAACGGCCCTCTTAACGTGATGGACGTGAAAGAGCCGCACGCCTTTAATTATCGCTTTCTCGAAGCCGCTGAAGAACAGCAATACCCACTCAACAAAGACTTCAATGGCGCGCAGCAAGAGGGTGTGGGTTTTTACCAGGTAACACAAAAGGCAGGTATGCGCTTTAGTGCGGCAGATGCCTATTTGCACCCCGTTGCAGATCGAAAGAATTTAACGGTGCTCACCGAAGTGCGGGTCACTCAGTTGGAGCTTGCGGACAAGGAGGTGGAGGGAGTCTCATTTCTGGACAAACAAGGGCAGTCTCATACTTACAGGGCTCGCAGGGAAGTTATTTTGTCAGGCGGCACATTTAATACGCCACAGTTATTACTGCTGTCGGGCATTGGGCCGAAAGAGGAGTTGAGTCGTCATGGGATAGATATCAATCACGAGTTGCCGGGTGTCGGGCAAAATCTGCAAGAACATGTTGATGCCGTGGTGGTCAACTATAGCGGAAAGCGAGGCCCGATCGCCTTCCACCCCTATGAAATACCTAATAATATCCTGCAGCTTTGGCGCTATTTGACAAAAAAAGAGGGAATGCTTGCCAGTACTAACATTGAGACGGGTGGCTTTTTTTACTCTTCCGAGGAGGAGGATACACCCGACATGCAATGGGTTTTTGTGCCGGCATTTATGGAGGATCATGGTCGTAATATTGCCGCTGCTATGCGTTATGCCTATTCTGCTCACGTATGTCTGTTGCGTCCCCAGAGTCGCGGCAGTGTCAGTCTGTTTGATGCCAATCCTGAGAGTGACCCCAGAATCCATTTGAATTTGCTCAGTCATCCCGACGACATGTTTAAGATGGTTGAAGGGGTGAAAAAGACCCGAGCCTTATTGAGGGCAAAAGCGTTTGACGAATATCGAACAGAGGAGGTGCGGCCGGGCGAGTCCTGTCAGACAGATGAGGACATTGAAGACTTTTTAAGGGAAAGGGCAAATCACATTTATCACCCGGTTGGAAGTTGCAAAATGGGCTCAGACGACATGGCTGTGGTTGATGTTGATTTGAAGGTTCACGGCCTGAGTCGTTTGAGAATTGTGGATGCCTCCATTATGCCGACACTGATCAGTGGTAATACTAACGCACCGGTGATGGCGATCGCTGAGAAGGCTGCCGATAGTATCCTGAGCGAGCAGGCCTCGTAGTCTGGGCCTCAGCGCGCGGTTCTCCTTTGGTATTGCCGGGCACAAATGACAGGCATAAAAAAACCGGCATAAGCCGGTCTTTTTATGCCTTATGCCCACTCAAATCAGTGAGAAATAAGGCGCGCAATTACCTATCCGGGCAAGCAGTTGTTGCCTGGGGAATGCGGCTATCTATGCAGCCAAAGCTTTAACTTGGCTGTTCAGACGGCTCTTATGGCGTGCAGCTTTATTCTTGTGAATAATGCCTTTGTCAGCCATGCGGTCGATAATTGGTACAGCAGTCGCGTAGGCAGCCTTGGCTGCTTCTGCGTCGCCTGAATCAATGGCGGCAACTACTTTTTTCAAGTAGGTGCGCACCATGGAGCGCAGGCTGGCGTTGTGCAGTCGAGCTTTCTCGTTCTGACGTGCGCGTTTTTTTGCTTGAGGTGAATTGGCCACCGTTTTGCTCCTATAAATATGGGTCTAAATCAAGGACGCGGTATTATCCCGTTTTCCCGTCGATTGTCAACCACCCAGAGCGGCAAATGAAAAATTGGGCCCCAGGCCTTCTTTTGGCAAGGTAATCGTAAATATCACACCGCTCTCATCAGGAAGGTTCTCCGCTCGGGCACTGCCGCCGTGGAACTGCGCTACAAGCCTGACTATATGCAGGCCCAGGCCCATATGTGTGCCACTTTGCTTCGATCCTTCGCGGAGGGAGACTAAGGAGTCAAACAGCTGATCCTGCATGTGTGCCGGCAAAAGTGGGCCTTTATTACTGACGCTGAATTGAAGCTCACTGTCTAATTTTCGAAGTTCTATTTGTATCTGCCCTTCACGAGAGGAAAAGTCGATTGCGTTATCCATCAGCTTATCCAGTAGCTGAGCGATCAAATCGGGGGAGCCAAACAGTAGGAAATCGTCTTTGTTATCCTTATCTGCCAGTGTGAGGTCAATGTGGTAGTCGGGGTGGATATCCCTATAAGCGGCACAAAGATCGAGGATAAGCCCGTCGAGCGGGAAGCGTTTGCACTCCGCCCCCTGAATGCTGCTTTCTACCCGACTGGCTTCACTAATCGCTGTTAACAGGCTGCTCAGCCGTTCTGCACCAGAACGGGCCCTTTCAAGATAGACCCCAGCCTGATTGTCCACCGCTTCCTGTTCGAGATTGTCCAGGGATGAACGGACAACAGCCAACGGCGTTCTAAGCTCGTGAGAGAGCTTGTTAGCGAGGGTTTTAAGATAGTCTGTATGGGCCTGCAGTCGCATTAAAAGGCCGTGATACTGCTGCGAAAGCTCGTCCAGTTCATCCCCAGCGCTTGAGCTGGGCCAATTCCTTGCATTCGTCTGAATTTGGCCGTCATTTGAGACCGATTGTTGGGCCGTTTTACTGATCCTTCGTATCCTCAGAGACAACCAACTGGCATACCCTAGCAGCCCTGCGCCCACGACAATGGCTGCGCCCATAGTCAGCAACAGGAGCTGACTAAAGACACTGTTAGTTAGGGCTGCCAAGACATTGTTGCTGCGCTCGGCAATGACTACGCCAATCACTTCATAACCATTGTTATGGTAATAAATGGGGGCCGCCGCGCTGCCGAGTTGCTGTTGTTCTTGCTGATACCAGTGGGTATCAGCAAGACCGGAAAGGGCTTGTTCAATCTCTGGTCCCGCTAAACTACCGGTAATGTTCTGTGGCCTTGGTGGCCGAACAGAGCTCTGAAGAGCGGCTTTATACAGCGCGGTGAGAACCCAGTTGGCTTGACTTGAACCGGGCGTAAGGGATCTGTCAGGTTTCCCTGTATCGGCCAGTCGCCAGCCATTGTGGTTAATTATTCGAAGGCGAAGGCCAGGTTGTCTGAAAATACCAATGGCGTCAGAGAGTGGGGGCAGTGGTGACATCAAGCTTCCCGCCAGTCCTTGTTCGCCGGTGTGGGCAGGTTGCTCAAAAAACGATAGTCTGCGCCTGAAGTCGCCTGACTGATCAACGACATTTAAAGAAAACCGATTCAGGGTGAGCGAGCGAGGCATTTTGAGCTCGAGTTGATAACCCCTTTTATTTTCGACCCACACCCCCGCAATGCCATGATTGGCCGAACCTGTGTCACTCACCACTGAAACCGGGCCCGGAGCGCTATTGCGAATATAAAACAGCCCGCTGCCCGAGTTGATTAGCAGGTGGTCGCCGTTGGCGATTTCATCACGTCCCGGGTGGTGATATTGAATGTCCCTATCCTCGACTGTGACAAAGAGGTACACGGTGTCTTCGTAGAAGGCAGATTTAGCACTTGCCTTCAGTGCATCGCGACTCGCATCACCTTTCCCAGCTTCAAAATGGCGGGCTTCGATTGCTTGGCTGCGCCACTCGTCGTCATAACCGTCAACGATAATGGTCGCAGGTAAAGACGTAGCATAGAGCTGTTGGCGAGGGTCGTCGTAACGGTGTTTGTCTGCCCGTAACAGTGATGGCTCATCGCCCAGACGGGCCGCGACCGCTTGAGCGGTGGCAAGTAGGGCGCCTGCCTGACCTTTTTGCAGTGATACTTCCATCTGTTGGATTGTTTGACACCCGGCCCAGGGCAAACAGAGGGTGATTAGGCTGACCAGCGCGAGTTGGCGGCGCAGTTTCATGTCGAACTGTCGTCCTGCCAGCGATAACCTAAGCCGTAAGCCGTCTGGATACAGTCGAAGGGTTTCGAGTGGGATTGGCCGGCAAACTTTTTGCGAATGCGTTTAATGTGAGAGGTGATGGTGTTGTCGTCGAGCACGACGTTGGCGGCGTCCATTAATTGCTGACGGTTCTTCACATGACCTGGATGTTGGGCCAGGGCGTGAACAATCCAAAACTCTGTCACGGTGAGATCGATAGCTTGTTGTTGCCAATGAACAGACATGCGGGCGAGATTAATTGTGAGGTCGCCACGTTGGATTAACTCCTCAACAGCCACGGGTTGGCGCAGAGCATCTACACGTCTGAACAGGGCCACAATGCGGGCCATGACATGGGGCAGGCTGATATCCTTGGTCAGGTAATCATCCGCACCCAGACGCAAGCCGGAGATCGCGTCCAGTTCGCTGTCTCTGGCCGTTAGAAATACGATGGGCAGTTCGGGGGCCAGGCTGCGGAGTTCCCGGCAAAGTTCAAAACCTCCCTCCACATCCTCGCCTAGCCCCACATCAATGATGGCCAGGTCAGGTAATATCAATTTACAGTCTGCTAGTGCAGAGCTTCGATCGAGAAAGTGGGATACACGATAACCCTGCCGCTCAAAGGCATCCCGGTAGTTGTCGGCAATGACTTGTTCGTCTTCAACAATGACAATATGTCTGGCCATGTCTGGCTGGTCCCTCAACGGTGAGCTCAGACTTTATCGTCTGGCGCTGAAATTGTCAGTAAACCCATGACAATTGCCACAATTCATCACAATGTTTCCTAAACCTACCCCATTTGTGCCCGAAGATCGCCTACTCCTTTTGATTGAATGATTGTTACTGCGTGCGTTCACCCATTACCCAGGAGTTACATCGTGTTCAAAACCTCCAAAATCCCCTCCCACAGATTGATAAAACCTGCCCAACTTGGATCAAACCAACAGGCCATCTGGAGGAAGAGGAGGCGCTGGATGATTGTCTTGCTCAGTTGTGTTTTTCTGTTGGCCCTATTTGCCTACCAGAAAGCTTATGGCGATGAGCTCGGTAGGCTTAGTTATGAAAGTCTGCCCGACAAACCGGGCTCGGGTGAATTGTTCTTTCGCCAAGAGCGCGGCGAAGATAAGCGCTATCGGCCTGCCGTGCACTTGGCCAGTGAGGTGGAGGTCGTGGTTAACGGTTTAATTGCCTCTGTTAATTTGAGTCAGCAATTCAAAAATGACTCGAAGCATTGGGTGGAGGCGACGTATGTGTTGCCTCTGCCCGAAACCGCGGCGGTAGATGCGATGCAGTTCCGTGTGGGATCCCGATTGATCAAAGGAGAAATTAAAGAAAAAAACCGGGCGCAAAAAATCTATTCACAGGCACGTCGATCCGGCAAAAAGGCTGCACTGATTGTTCAGCAAAGGCCCAACCTTTTCACCCAAAAGGTGGCTAATATTGCGCCAGGAGAAACCATCGAGCTTGAGCTCCACTATCAGCAAAAAGTTGACTATCAAAAGGGGGAGTTTATTTGGCGAATGCCACTGACGCTGACACCTCGGTTTATTCCCGGTCGTGCGCTGTCGTCTTTGAAAACTGTAGGAGGTGGTTGGGCCGTGCCTACTGACCAGGTGCCCGACGCGGATAAAATAACGCCACCGATGACAACCTTAGCCGGACTACACGCCGAGCGGAAAAATCCCATCAAGATAGACGTGAAGTTGCGGGCAGGGCTTCCTCTTGAGGGCGTTGTTAGTGGATATCATAAAGTGCTCATTAAAAAAGATGCAGGCCAGCATCATATTACCCTGGCTGCGGGCTCGGTGCCGATGGATCGGGATTTTGAGTTGCGCTGGAAGCCGGTTGCCAATCAGCAACCGGCGGGAGCAGTGTTTACTGAAGAGTTTGATGGGGAGCACTTCGCTTTGCTTATGATAGTTCCGCCGGAAATACGCAATGATGGGGATCAAGATCCGATGCGTTTGTCCCGCGAGTTGATGTTTATTATTGATACTTCCGGCTCAATGGGGGGCGATTCCATTCGGCAGGCGAAAAGCAGTCTGAAGCTGGCCTTGAGTCGGCTGAAGCCCAGCGATAGGTTTAACATTATTGAGTTTAATTCCCGCCACCAAACACTCTTTCCTTCGTTGGAGTTTGCCAGTGAAGTTGCCATAACAAAAGCCAATAAATTTGTGGGAGCCCTGAAGGCGGGTGGGGGCACTCAAATGGCTCCGGCCTTACATGATGCCTTAGGGCAACTTAGAGGGAGTGACGCAGACAAACACATTCAGCAGCTTGTGTTTATTACGGACGGGAGTGTTGGTAATGAACAGGCATTGTTCAACTTGATTGAGAAAAATCTGGGCCGAGCCCGTTTATTTACGGTTGCTATCGGTTCAGCTCCCAATAGTTATTTTATGCGCAAGGCGGCACAGTTTGGTCGTGGTACTTTCAGTCATATCAGTGTGCTCAGTGAGCTTGAGGAAAGAATGGAAAACCTGTTCTCTCAACTTGAGTCCCCGGTTATGACGGCCTTGGAAATGCACTGGCCCGGTGAGTTGGCAGTTGAGAGTTGGCCGAAACGACTTCCGGACCTCTATGCCGGTGAGCCCTTGGTTGTTAACGTTAAGCTGGATCGAGCGGCCGGCAGCAAACACAAGGTCAGTTTGAGGGGGAAAGTTGCAAACGAGTATTGGCAACGAGAACTGCCTTTGTATCACTCGGTGCAAAGTTCGGGTGTGGCTACCCTGTGGGCGAGGGAGAAGGTCTCAGGTTTGTTGGATCAGAAACATCGGGGGCGAGACTCGGAGTCCATTCGTACAGATGTGCTCAAGCTCGCATTGCGGCACAAAATACTAAGTCCTTACACGAGTTTTGTCGCTGTTGAAGAAATGATAAGCAGGCCAGAGGCAGAAGAGCTGAACCAGAGGAGTATTCCTAATCTGCTTGCAAAAGGGCAGAAGCCAATGAACGTTACTTTGCCAAAAACAGCGACCGGCGCCCCCCTTTCGCTACTGCTTAGTTTGATGTTTCTAGCGCTTGCTTTGTTTATTTGTCACCATTTTCCAGCCAAAGAGGCTTAGCAATGGCCGCCAGGTGTGTCGGCTTGCTCGTGGTCGGATTGTTGATGGCTTCGTTGTGGCAATTTAATCATGCGGCTTATATTTACGCTAAGGCATGGTTGGCGCAGGTTTTGATTGAAAATGCCTGGGAGAAGACCCTAAATAATGAGGGGGCGCCTCAAAAACCCTGGGGCTGGGCAGACACCTGGCCGGTCGCCCGGCTACAGATTTTCTACCGTAATCGGGAGATGCAAACTCTCTATGTACTGAAGGGAAGTGCGGGCAATAGCTTGGCGTTCGGCCCCGGGCACCTATCTGGCAGCACGACGCCAGGCCGACTTGGCACGGTGATTATAGGTGCTCACAGAGATACACACTTTCGCCACATGGCTAAACTGAAGGTGAGCGATCTGATACGAATGCAGGCTGCGAATGGTGAGTGGCGCCAGTATCGATTTGATACCAGCGAGGTAGTTGACGTGTCTAAGGAAGATGTTGCCTTGGACTCAAACACAGACCAACTCATTCTGGTGACTTGCTACCCCTTCAACGGCCTATTGCCATCGGGTACATTGAGGTGGCTGGGGCGAGCTGTCCCCGATGGAAATCCTATTTGACAATGGAATTATTTGACGAGGTAGGGTGAAGGCTCGCTCCGCTTGCGTTATATTGTGGCAACTCCCATCGAAGAAAAGTTAATTTTATGTATCCTCTCGATTACATCGAACCTGTATTTCGCCCGCCCAGTGAAGCGCGGTCACTCATCCTTCAGGTGACTAACGGCTGTTCTCATAATCAGTGCACCTTCTGTGAAATGTATACCGCAGAAAACAAACGCTTTCGTCCCAAGCCCATTAATGAGATTGCTGAAGATCTGAAAGGTTTGGCGGATGCTGGGTATCCCGTGAGGCGTATCTTTTTGGCGGACGGCGATGCGATGGCTTTGTCGACTCGGCGACTGAAGGATATTCTGGTGGCAATTAAGACATATTATCCTGATGTTCAGAGAGTGTCCTCCTACTGTTTGCCCGGCAACTTAAAAAACAAAACCGTCGAAGAATTGACTGAGTTGCAGGGCTTGGGTTTGAGTCTTATGTACGTGGGTTGTGAGACAGGGGATGACGAGTTACTGGAGTTGGTGGGCAAAGGGGAGAGTTTCGAAACCTCCTTGTCAGCCCTTCAAAAGATTAAACAGGCTGGCATGAAGAGTTCTGTCATGATTCTCAATGGCCTGGGTGGCCCCGACTTGAGTGAGCGGCACGCGATCAATTCTGCTCGTTTAATGAATGCGGCGCAGCCAGATTATTTGTCGACACTGGTTGTTGAATTTCCCGGTGGCAGTGAGCGCTTCGAGTGGACTGTCGGGGGCTTTTACTCTGACGACACCATCGACCGGGACCGCGCCTTCGTCTGGGGCTCCGACATAGTATTCACCCCCTTCCCATTGGTACCTGGTC
>ENA-OSET01002792-OSET01002792.1-sediment-metagenome-genome-assembly--contig:-NODE-2792-length-16514-cov-10.898339_pt1 | contig 16514 bp, 16 predicted proteins | sample MGYA00237882_ERZ534229 | MGnify/ENA primary metagenome ERZ534229 (study PRJEB26408, sample SAMN06266212) | sediment metagenome | isolation source: Hudson Canyon methane seep mesocosm | place... | reverse complement strand
GCTATTGCAACAGGTGTTCCATTATTACCTGGTGTTGCAAACCCAAGTGAAGCAATGCGTTTATTAGAAAAAGGCATTACGGAAATGAAATTCTTCCCTGCTGAAGCTGCGGGTGGTATTCCAATGTTGAAATCAATTGGTGCGCCAATTCCACAGATTACATTCTGCCCAACAGGTGGCGTTAATCAGAAGAATGTTAAAGACTACTACAATCTAGCTAATGTGGCGTGTGTTGGTGGTTCTTGGATGTGTGCAGCTAATTTAGTTGAAGCTGAAAACTGGGATGAAATTACTCGTTTATCTGCTGAAGCAATTGAAATTGCAACTGCATAAACTTAGATTTTAACTGAGATAATAAAAAAGGCCGAAGATAGTGATATCTTCGGCCTTTTTTATTGTAGTTGTATGGCAAGCGACAGAAACTATTCACTCACATTGTAGGAGTGCGCTTTAGCCACGAAGGTGGGGAAAGTAAAAAAACCTGTAACTATTTTAAGGTCCATTCACGGCTGAAGCCGTTCCTACAAAACTATTAAATTAATATCTCTCGCTGTAGCCAATCAGAGATAAGTGAACGAGCTCCATCCATAACAACTTCAGCACTTGGGTGTTGTAATTCTTGGGCAATCTGCTCAGCAGCTTTTTGTCCTGTTAGACCCTCATTAAGAAGATCGATTAACCGTGTACTAACAGGGTTTAATTCAAGAAACGTCACGCTATCATCTGTATTTCTATAAACAAGTAAATAAGTGGTCGCATGACTGGCTTGTTGAGGTTGAAAGTCTGGTCCAATTTGGTGAACAGGGAAATGATAAGCCAAAGGCCAAGCTAATGGCGATGTAGTGAACTTCTCTAATAGGATATCTTGTTCAGGCGCTATCGTTCTCGATTCAACAACGGCATCCGAGACACTTAATGCTAATTCAACCCACTCATAATGAGCGAGCTCTTTCATGAAGAGTGGATCGTTGGCACTGTCACGTTCATTATCTAAATAGGCTAAAAACTCACGTGAAATTTCATGAAATAGGGGCGTTTTGCAACGATGTTTAACCATGAAGTCACGAATCATGCTGTGCCATTTTTCATCAGATGTGATTTCTCTTAATACTGGGAAACCATTAGCAATAAAACCTTCAATATTATTGTAAAAAAGCTCGCGATAGATTGTCATACGACGCTGTTCAATATTGTCAGGGCTCGCATTGTTGTCAGGATCGCGAATAGCATTGGCAAATTGAAACTGGGTATCAATAAAACTAGGCTGTTGCGACATTGCGTTGTTCCTGTTCTGATTGATAATGACGAATTTGGTCAACTTCACTAATTAATGAGTCAAGTGATGGAATATTAAAGTCACGTTCTAATAAGGTTGGCATCACACCATGATGCTGATAGGTAGTTTGTAATAACTGCCATACGGGATCAATTACATCTGCACCATGGGTATCCACCTTGAGGTCATCTGCTTCATCATAATGGCCGGCAATATGTAAATAGGCAATACGCTCACTAGCTACTGACTTAATATAGCTTTCAGCATCATAGCCATGGTTAATACTATTAACATAGATATTATTAACATCGAGTAATAAATCACAGTCTGCCTGTTCAAGAACACCATTGAGAAAGTCTATTTCAGTCATTTCTTGGCCTGGTGCAGCATAATAAGACACATTTTCCATCACGATTCGACGTTCTAAAATGTCTTGTACACGTTGAATACGTTTAGCTGTATGCGTAACAGCTTCCTCGGTGAACGGTATGGGCATTAAATCGTATAAATGACCATCATCACTGCAATAGCTTAAATGTTCGCTGTAACAGGCTATATTATGTTTATCGAGGAATTTTTTGAGACGCATTAAGAAATGTTCGTCTAGCGGTGCGGGACTACCGATTGATAATGAAAGGCCATGACAAATCATTGGATAACGCTCGGCAAAGTGAGCAAATTTTTTACCGAGGATGCCACCCATTTCCATCCAGTTCTCAGGCGCAACTTCGAGGAAGTCGGCAGGATTATGATCGAGTGCATCGAGATCGTCCATAAAACTACGGCGAAGCCCAAGTCCAGCGCCCGAAACAGGGCAAGAGGGTGTATTCATCATCAATTTCCTGATTATAAGTTCTAGTCATTATGACAAGCAACCAGGCTAAATGTTACAAATTGTTGAATTTGTCGTCAGTAAAAGTCGACTATTTTGAAAAAAGTCATGCTTCGACAGGCTCACCACCGACGGAAAAACTCACCACCGACGGAAAAATTCACCTTCGACGGAAACCCCTCGACAAGTTCTGAGCCTGAGACCGTTCGTCCTGAGCTTGTCGAAGGATGAGGTCTAAACCCCATGGTTCGACAGGCTCACCATGAACGGAAAACAATCAGCAGGCTCACCATGAACGGAAAACAATCAGAAAACCCACCCCCGACGGAAACCTCTCGACAAGTTTTGAGCCTGATGCCGTTCGTCCTGAGCTTGTCGAAGGATGAGGTATAAACCTCAGTGAACCTTATGTCTCTGCGGCCAATTATTATCGAAAGTAATTACTGATCGTTAATCTCAAACATGGTGCGATCAACACCGACATTACCTGTTGTTTTATCAAAAAGGTAAACAATGGCTTTGTAATGACCATTTTGTTTCAGTGTTGTTTTAGCGGAGAACAATCCAACTGGACCAGTGAAGTCTAGCTTCACTTCAGCTACTTTGGCTTCATTTTGCATTAGGATTGCGGTTGCTTCGTAGTTTTTAGGATCCCATGGGCCATCAGGATAAATAGGGCAGCCACATAATAACGATGCTTTGGTGTAAATTTCTAGCTTGCCACCTTCTAATACACGTGTCCATGCATCTACAATAAAGCCTGGCATATTAAGTGTAATACCATCGCCCACTATATCTTTACCTGGAATCACCCAGCTGGTCACCGTTGCTTCTTGTAATGCTTGGCGATAACCATAGGGGCCAACTAATTTAAAGCGCAGTAGGCGAGGGCTATTGATATCAACTTTGGCTAGAAAACCGGCTGTTTTATCATCTGTTAACACTTGGCCACGGCTGATAGGTTCTTTAATAATAGATTTCGTACTGCCGGTATCACCATTGATCCAACCGCTGTCGAGAATTTCACCTGTTTCAGCATCTTCAACAACTACTTTGACGCCACCAACACTGGTACCAATATATTTAGCATCAACCGCTTTTGCACGGATCATGATGTTTGTTTCAGTAGCGAAGCTAGCACTGCTGAACAAAAGTCCAGCTGTTGCTGCTACCAATAATTTGGATAATTTCATCTGCTAAGGTCCTCTAATTAATTATGACTGTCTTATTATGCTTGTGTCTCAGGTGGAATGTCACTTCCTTCACTCCAAAGGTCAAAACCACCAAGCATTGAATGAACATTGTTAAACCCTAATTGCTGCATTGTAGCCGTGGCTAATGCTGAGCGGCCACCACTTTTACAATAGACCACGATGGAGCGTGATTTATCCTGAAAGTCAGGATGATTAGCAATCATAAACTCAAGCATTCCGCGTGAAATATGTCGAGCATTAGGTATATGACCTGTTTCAAATTCTAGTAATTCACGCACATCCATCGCGATACTACCTTTTTCAAGCATATCATTTGCTTGTTTTATATTAATTTCAGTAATGATTGCTTTTGCCGCTTGAACCAAATCCATTGTTGTTTGAGCCATTGTTATCCCCGAATTGTGTTTTAAATCTTGAGTAACGGTATATTAGCATTAACTGATATATAAAAACAGTTTTAGTCGGGATGTCATTGAGCTTACAAACATTCATTCGTCATTGATCCTTCGGTTACTTCGTTGCCGTGAAAACGGGAAGGACAGTGGAGATAAACAGTATCCTTAGATCCCCGATAAAAGATCTCGGGGTTGACGGAGTTTGAAACCTGCAAGTTCAATGGTAACGGGTATATACTATGTGAAATTAACTAATTATGTGATTTATGTTTGCTTATATTATAAGACGAATTCTGTATGCCTTTCCTATACTCATCGGCGTTAATGCGCTGACCTTTGCTTTGTTCTTCATGGTCAATACCCCTGATGATATGGCACGTATGCATTTGGGTGTTAAACATGTGACGCAAGACTCTATGGATGCTTGGAAGCAGGAGCGTGGTTACGATAAAGCGCTATTATGGAATAATGAAACAACTGGGTTAGCGAAAGCAACAGAAACGATCTTCTTTGATAAGTCATTGAGCTTATTTGCCTTTAAATTTGGCCAAGCTGACGATGGTCGAGATATTGGTCAAGATATCAAAACAAGAATGTGGCCGAGCTTAGCCATAGCCGTACCTATATTTACTGTAGGTTTATTAGTCAATATTACCTTTGCATTGTTGATGGTATTTTTCCGCGCGACCTATGTTGATTTAGGTGGTGTGGTGATCTGTGTAGTTATCATGTCTATTTCGAGTCTGTTTTATATTATTGGTGGTCAATTTCTAGTAGGTAAGCTAATGCAATTGGTGCCTATCTCGGGATATGGCGAAGGGTTTAGTGCGATTAAATTTCTAATCCTGCCTGTTTTAATCGGTATCGTGTCTGGCATTGGTGCGGGATCACGCTGGTATAGAACCTTGTTTTTGGAAGAAGTATCGAAAGACTATGTGCGCACCGCACGGGCAAAAGGTTTATCCGAGGTGCAGGTGTTATTTCGCCATGTATTAAAAAATGCGATGATCCCAATTTTAACGGGCGCCGTGGTGGTTTTACCTACCTTGTTTATGGGTAGTCTGATTTTAGAATCATTTTTTGGTATCCCAGGGCTAGGCAGTTACACCATTGATGCAATTCAAGCACAAGACTTTGCGATTGTGCGAGCCATGGTATTTCTTGGTTCGGTACTCTATATCTTTGGTCTGGTATTAACCGACTTATCTTATACTTTAGTTGACCCACGAGTGCGTTTAGATGGCTGATGATTTACGTGTATGTGCCCTGCAATGTTTATTAATTGCAGATCCATTAGAAAAAGTACAACAAACCCAGCTGTTATATCAACGCTGGCTAGCAGGCGAGTTGACGATTTCAGAAGATGAAATCAGTGTGCCTGATGAGCCAGGCCGTCCAGATAAACCCGACTTAGTGGCACCGCGAGATTTACCTAGAAGACGTAACTCTAAAGGTAGCGGTAATGCGAGTTTACTGCATGCCATTACTCATATTGAGTTTAATGCCATTAATCTTGGTTGGGATGCGGTGGCCCGTTTCCCTGGCTTACCACGTCAGTTTTATGATGATTGGGCAAGGGTGGCTTATGAAGAATCACAACATTTCACCTTATTACGTGATCATTTATTGTCATTAGGTTTCGATTATGGCGATTTTCCAGCTCATAGTGGCATGTGGGATATGGCTAGAAAAACCCATCATGATCCCTTAATTCGTATGGCACTTGTACCTCGTGTTCTAGAAGCAAGGGGCTTAGATGTAACTCCTAAAATGATGAATAAACTTAGGGGCAATGGGGAACATCGCGCTGTAGAGATATTAGATATTATTTTAGCAGAAGAAATTGGCCATGTGAAAATAGGTACACGCTGGTTTAATTACTTATGCGAGCTACGTGATGTTGATCCATTAGTGACGTTTAAAGATATTCTGGATAACTATTTTTCGGGTGAATTACGTGGACCATTTAATACTGAAGCACGTAAATTAGCTGATTTTACTGATGCTGAAATGGCCTTACTTGAAGGCAGATAAAGGACACGTCAAAATTTGCGTGCTAGCCACTTAAATAACATCATTAACACGCTAAAATTAACTATAAAGAACAGTAAGCCAATGACATGGGCAGATGTGGCAGAAACGGCAAAAAGAGACGCGCTAGGGGCTATCACTACGATTTCACCATGGCCAGGTATAAGGGCGGGCAGGGCTAGTGCGCCGACAAAACATTTAGCAATGAGTGCAAGCAGTCTTGATTGGCAGTAGCCGCGAACAAACCAGAAGGTCAGGAAAAAGGCTCCTAAGCACATGAATAATAAATTACTATCTAACTCAAGGCGCATAATGCTCTCCTTACTGTTGCTTCTCTGTAATAGTTTTTTTACGTTCCATCTCCGCTTTTTGGCGGCGAGACTCTTTAGGATCTGCAATCAATTTACGATAAATCTCAATACGGTCTTTATGACGTAATGATGCATTTAGTTTACACATTTTGCCGAAAATACCAACTTTATCGGTACTTAGATCAATTTGTGCATAACTATCTAAAATTCCTGAACGACTTATTGCTTCTTCAACAGTACAATTTTCAGCCACTTCTAATGACAAAATAACTTGTTCGTCAGCTAAGGCATAAGCAACTTCAACAGTGATGGGCTTAGTGAGTTCCATAAATGTCCTGAGCACGTTTACAAAAGGCATCGACTAAAGAGCCTGATATTTGGGTGAAAATAGGGCCAAGCGCCATACTGATAAGTCGGTTAGAAAACTCAAAGTCCATATCCAGTCGAATACGGCAGCCTTGATTATCGCCAATCATAGCAAATTGCCAATGACCTTCTAAATGCTGAAAAGGACCATCGATAAGTTCAATGGCAATAGATTGACCTTGAACAAGTTTGTTGCGGGTGGAAAAAACATGATGAATTCCACCTTTAGCGAGATCGAGTTCGGCTGAAATAACATCATCTGTTTTACTTATTATTTTACTGTTACGACACCAGGGTAAAAAGCTTGGATATGCTTCTACATCATTGACCAAATCGAACATTTGGTCAGGTGTAAATAAAACGAGAGAGCTACGTGTAATAGTGGTCATTTATCAGAGAGTGAACCTAGATTATGTTAATAACATTTAGAAAGACAATTATAACCGCGGCAGGGCTTACGTAGCGGATAAGGAATCGCCAGATATAATAGCTAATCGCAGGCTTAATGGCCAATTCTTCTTCGGTACTTTTTTGCGACATAATCCAGCCAGCAAAAATAGCAATGAATAAGCCACCTAGCGGCAACATGATATTGGATGTTAAATAATCAAGTAATTCAAACATGGTCTTACCAAATAAGATCCAATGTTGACCAATATTAAATGAAAATACAGTGAGTAAACCTAATAACCAGGCAGCAAATCCAGCTGTGACACTGGCTCTTCTACGGCTAATTTGTTTGTTTTCTACTAACCAAGCAATGGCTGGTTCAATTAATGAAATAGCTGAACTCCATGCAGCAAACACTAATAATAAGAAAAACAGTCCGCCAAATAATGAGCCGCCCGCCATATGGCCAAAGGCAATGGGCAGTGTTTCAAAAATAAGACCTGGGCCCGCAGCAGTTGACAGGCCATTGGCAAAAACTAACGGGAAAATAGCCATACCAGCAAGCAAGGCAATTGCCGTATCAGCAATAGCGATGGCAATAGACACTTTTAAAATGGATGTCTTTTTAGGTAAATAAGAGCCGTAAACCATAATAGCCCCCATACCCAAACTTAAAGTAAAAAAGGCATGGCCCATGGCGCTCAAAACGCCCTGACTATCTATCTTTGAAAAATCGGGTGTAAACAAAAAGGTCAAGCCCTGGCTAAAATACTCACCAGTATTGGCTGCAAAACCAACTAATATTAATAGAATAGCGACCAAAGCAGGCATGATAAATTTAACAAGTTTTTCTAAGCCACCTTTTACGCCACGAGCAACCACCGTCATCGTACATACAATAAAAACAGTATGCCAAGCGAGTAAACGTTCAGGGTCGCCAGTTAGAGTAGTGTAAATATTATGCGCGCCATCAGCGGTGACACCTTCAAATACACCGGCAAAAGAGCGAAAGATATAAGCAATGGCTTGACCTGCAATGACACTATAATAAGATAAGATGATAAAGCCGGCAGTCAGTCCCATCCAACCAAGATATCGCCATGCGGGATGTCTATTTTCCTCTTTGGCAATCGATTTAAGCGTGTTGACAGGGTTTTGTCTGCCGCGACGGCCAATCATGACCTCGGCCATCATCAATGGCAGGCCTATACACAGGATACAAAGTAAATAAACGAGTACAAATGCGCCACCACCATTTTCACCGGTAATATAGGGAAATTTCCAAATATTTCCTAAGCCAACAGCGGAACCTGTTGCGGCAAGAATAAATGCCCAGCGTGAAGACCACTGACCATGGATTGATTCACTCGGTGTGCTCATAATGTTCTCGGTTTATTCGACATAAAAAAGAATTTTGTTGGAATTTATCCAAATGCTTAAGCGAAAAGAAAGCATAGCATTATATAATAAGCGAATGGCAACCAAAAAAAATAATAAAAAGACAAACACTAGCAGCACGATTGCACAAAATCGACGTGCTCGGCATGATTACTTTCTAGAAGACAAATTTGAGGCAGGTATTGTCTTAGAAGGCTGGGAAGTTAAAAGTATGCGGGACGGGCGTTTGCAATTAAACGAAAGTCATGTCTCTCTAGATAAAGGCGAGGCATGGCTGCATGGTGCGCATATATCGCCTTTGCTTTCTGCATCGACACATATTCACCCTGAAAACGTTCGTCGCAGAAAACTCTTATTAAATCGACTAGAGTTAAATAGGCTAATTAGCGCAGTTGATAGAAAAGGCTACACCATTGTGCCTGTTGCTATGTATTGGAAAAAGGGCCGAGTAAAACTAGAAATTGCCCTAGCCAAAGGTAAACAGCATCATGACAAACGTGCAGCTTCTAAAGATCAAGATTGGGCACGCGAAAAAGCACGTATATTTAAACATAAATAAATTAGAAGTGGTCGCGGGTTCACAAATTTGTCAGGAACAAATTTGAATGTCTATAAAGACAGTCCCGTAGGGGAGAGATTCATGGATGAATCGAATAATTGCCGCCATCACGTTAGCTGTAAAACAGTCACTTAGTCTGCATTATCAATAGCAAAAAGTTATCCATCCTTGTGCGGTTACAAAGCTGAATGCTAACGCCACAGCTAAACCAAAAAGTCTGAAATTATTCATATTAGATTCGGGAGTACAGCGCGGCAGAAATTTTCTTCAGCGTAGTGGGTGTTTCATTGTTATAATGATTGTGCAATTTGGGGCTGACATGGATTCGACGTGGTTTCGGAGGCTCTTGTTGCGGGCCGAGAATGTTAGTTCTTCTCGTAAAACAGACTAACAAAAATTTAGTTGCTAACGATAACAACTACGCACTCGCTGCTTAATAACCAGTAGATGCCGTCCAGCCGGAGTATGTGCTTGTGCACCCGGTACTGGGCGTCGACTCTCACAAGACCGCGCGGATACTTTTTCTGGAGTTGAAACGTTAAATTAAATCAGAATCGCTGAGTAATAGCCTGTCGGTCGGCAGTTTCACAGTTAAATTAAAGATTTGACTACGCTCGTAGATATGAGATGTTAATGGATTGCGGACGCGGGTTCGATCCCCGCCAGCTCCACCAAACAACAAGGCCACCCAAGAGGGTGGCTTTTTTGTTTGTGGATTTGGTGTGTATCAAAGACGCTCACGGGTTCACAAAATTGTCAGGAACAATTTTGAACGCCCGCCAGGGCGGCCCCGAAGGGGTGAGGCACAGGAAGTGCCGAATAATCCCCGCCAGCTCCACCAAACAACAAGGCCACCCAATAGGGTGGCTTTTTTGTATCTGTCATATTGTGACAATGAACCAAGTCTAGACAAGTTGAGTTGATGATAAAAATATAGAGAATGTGTGGCAGAAAGCTAGTGACGCTCCCGTACGTATCATCCACTATCAATAAATGAGTTGATGGCAGTGACAGTGAAGAAGCATTCAGACGCCGTTATTCAAGACTTCATTGCTGACATTAATGAGCTCGTACATTGCTTTTCTGACTGAGTATCATTAGCTGAACTAGTAGGCCAAAAAAGCCGTAGTGAACTGAATCACTATGACTCAATGCTGTCTGGTTAAACGTGTCTTATTGAGTTTTTAGCCTACGACGCAAGCCCATAAATCCTAAAAGTGCAGGAGCAAATAGAATCGCTGCTGCTGGAAATGGTTGTAAGGCAACAATAATATCATCGTAGTTAGAACGCCTGTTCCTTGGTGATCATCATTAAAGCCGACTATAAATCTAGCTTAAGGAGTTGAAATAGCGCTTAATTCATCTACTCGAAAATAAGCATGGTTAGCTGATGAGAATGGAGTTAATTCACATTTTTCTCTTGGGGTGTAAAAAAAGCAAGCTATTAACGCTGAGTAATTGGCTAGATAAAGTAAAGAGTATGTTTTTAATATTAGCAATATTTTGAAACATCATGGCGTGAGGATTAATATGACTGTTACTATGATATTTGTTGCTACTATTGCATCCGTCATAGTCATTAATTTGAGCTAATCATAGGACTGTTATGGGCTATTCGTATACGTATTACAAAGCTGAAAAAGAAGATATACGATTCGCATTACAGAATATGGGGCTCTATTGTCTTGTATTGTCAGTACTTGCTGCTTTGTATATTGCTACGTTTGTTTATTGGCAACACTCGATAAGCACCTTAATACTGCACTGGCTGTTGGGGCTCGGTGCTCATAGCATTGCGATGATTCTTCATGCACTTTATGTGGTCATTTTCAGGCAAGTTGAACAGAACTATGCTAATGATCTCATGCTTCGACTGCTACCGATGCAGGGCGCTGGCGGTGTCAATATAACGTTTTGGATTGTACTGGCTGCAATAGCTTATATTATCTATCAGACTTATCAGTTTATAGTGGCTTAAAATAAGTAACCATGACTACCGTTAGCTGTTTATGTAGAAGCACTATGTTTGGAGCAAAGAATTCGCTCAATGAGATCGGCTCTTGAATTAATACTAAGGCGGGCAGAGATATTCTTAATGTGATCTTTAACCGTGTATAGACTCAGCTTAAGCCTTTCAGCGATTGCTTGATAGGGTTCACCAGCGGCATAAAGCAGCCCGACCGTTTCTTGTCTTGGCGTGAGTTGCAACATTTTTATTCGATGGAATAGGGTAAGAACAAATGGTTCTTGCCAGCGAATATTTAAACCTATCAATGGAGAGTTATCGGAAAAATTATTGTTCAGATGATAACCTCTTAACTGAAATTGTCCCCATGCATTAGTTATTGTAATGGTGGGATCGTTGTGCTGATGTTTATGTTTTTTCTGATGGATGAGGTTATCCATCAATTGATAAATTTCTTTGAAATTGTGTAGTTTTGGTGTTTCATTTTGATTCTCATCAAACTGGGACGATGAGGCTAAGGCCAGTAGTTTATCTCCCATAACACAGGAATACTGAATGTTACCACTCTGGTCAGAGATGATGAGACCTTGACTCCAGCCATCGGTCAAGCCCGCTATTTTTTGACCTGCTTGTTCAAGTCCTCGAGCGATTATGGTAGCAATGTGTTGTAAATGTAGGTGATCATTGGGACTAAACTTACTATCTGAACGAGGGCGGTGCACCATCAGTACGCCAAGACGTTGTTGTGTTGTATTGTGAAATATTGGTACAAAACAAGTATTAGTGTAACCAATAGGCAGCATGATGGTTTTATAAAACTCGGCAACATAGGGGCATTTGCCAAAATTTTCAAATGAGGTTGTTGATGACTCTAATTGAGTTACCCATTGCAGCGTATGGGTATATTTATCAGGGGTTTTACTGGAAATAGAACGGACAAACGCTTCGTTTATATCTGTGTTTGCGGTTTCATCATATATATTGGATAAGTTTTCATCGTCATCTTGCCAGCAAAACGTATTGGCGATTGACGGGATAATATGATGGAGCTCTTGTAATATTGCTGGGATAAAAGTCTGACTTGGTAATCCTAGGTGTGCCAGTTGTTCAAGTCTGCAATAGTTTGGTTTTGACATAAGTCCGCTTTATGAAATATAAACAATGTATCCAAATTTAGTGTACATGTTTTTTATATTACTAGCACCTATTTATATAAATAGGGGAATAGCGATTTAATTTCATCTAAAGGTAAGTTATTCATTGTATTAATATTACGTTTAAATACCTCATCAGGTGCCGCCATGTTCTTTAATGCTTTTTCCATGCTTTTTTCACGGATAATATGCAATATGGGGTAGGGAGAACGATTAGTTAGATTTTCAACGTCATCGGGATCGACATCAGCAAAACAGTAATGTGGGTGGAAGCTAGCTACTTGAAAAACACCTTCCCATTGAAAGGTAGAGAGTAATTCATCAACGATATCTAAAAATTGATTGTAATCATCAAAGTCAGCCAAAATAGTAGGCAAAATAAGTAATGTTGTTTCCACTTCTTGTGCTGGTGTTTGTTCGAGAAATTTAAGCTCATCATACAAGTGTGTAACTAAATCTTCAGTTGTGTTTGCAGCACTGGTGACAAAACGCACTTGATTATTACGACGAGGCATTGCAGCAAAGGGACAAAGATTGAGGCCAATAACGACCTCATCCAGCCAGCGTTCTACTTGTTGTTGTTCAACCGACATCTAGTTGGCTTTTATTTCTATTTGAGCTTGTGTGATAAGCGCTAATAAACCAGCGTCGCCACCCATAAAGGCCATTAAAAAGTCATTACTTTTTAAACCTTGTTCTGGATTAATGGCAAAATGAAGTTGTTCTGGTTTAAGGGTGAATTTAATCAGTTCATCAATCATTGGTACTAATACCGGGCCCCAATTTTGCTCTGCCACCACTTTCATGTCATTTAGTTGTTGTACTGATTCATCAGTCAGTTGTTGTGGCGATTGACCGGTTTTTGTTGCTGCAATAGAGCGAATTTTTTCAATAAACCCGTCATTTTTAAATGTCATTGATAATTCATTCAGTGTGGTTGACATCATATCTGCAGTCCCGGGCTTTTCACCTGATTCAGCGTCAAGTTCAGCTAACCACGTAGCACCACCAAAGGCTAACTCACTATTAAATGAGAAATTATCCACCACTGTTTCTGTAGTAGATAGGGTTAATACGCCTGTTTGTTGATTTAATACATAGGCAAAATGCGTGGAAAAATTGATCTGTTCCCCAAAAGTATCGATGACTGATTGAATATCAGGGTTTTCTTTCACCATACTAGGTTTGAGAGCGACTGTACCGTTATCAATGGTGATTGTCATCGATGCGGGTAATTGGGTGTTTTCTGAGTGTAAATCTTGCCAGTTAAAGCCGCTAATATTGATATCACCTAAGCTAAGATCAGGTTCTTGTTCACTGCCCTTGATGGCAAAATCACTGATGGATACACTACGTAACAAGGGTGAAGCATCAACGTCACTATAACTAAGAGCAACACCCTCTTCACTAGCTTCATCAACCAGTTTGGCTAATGTCTGTTGTGCACGGGTGTCTGCCTTGTTGTCGATATAAGCATAAGCGCCTGCCAACCCAGTTGCCACAAGTGCCGATAGGGTTAATAGTGAGATGCTACCACGAAGTTTAGTTCTAATTCTGTTCACATTTGTCTCCAATTATTGATTTTTTATTCCATTAAGAACTGCAAGATAACATAGAACAGCCTGGACGGTCTCTTGCCCAGTCAGGTCGCTTGGCTGCAAACTTTTCCATATGAGGCTGTTCATCATAAGGATGGCGTAAACATTCTAATAAGGTATGAATTAAATCAAAGTCACCCTTTTCGGCATCATCAATAGCTAGTTGAGCTAGATAATTTCTCAACACATATTTAGGGTTGCATGCATTCATTGTTTTTCTGCGAGCATCATCGCCAATGCCATCTTGAGCAATGTGCTGTTGATATTGACGTAACCAAGCAATAATCTGACTTTTATGTTGTTCACTGATTGCATCAGGCGCGTAATAAGCCTCACTCACCACCTCGAATAGGGTGTGATCAGAATAGAGCTCATCTGCTGATATATTGGCTAAATGACGATAAAAAATGGTCATATCTGTTTCAACGAGCTGCAAAATATCATGTAATTGTTGATGAAGGTCTTCATTGTATTGACTCAATCCGAGTTTTTGGGCGCGCATGGATTGAACTTTGCCATCGTAGAACGCGACAAAATCAGTCAATACCTGTCTTAATGGTTCAGCTTGTTCAATAAGCGGATAGAGTGCATTGGCGAGCTGGAATAAATTCCACTGGGCGATATTGGCTTGATTGCCAAAGCGATAACGGCGGCCGCTGGCATCGGTGGTATTGGGTGTCCAATTGGGATCATAGTCTTCTAACCAGCCGTAAGGGCCATAATCAATGGTCAGACCTAAAATAGACATATTATCCGTATTCATTACACCATGCACAAACCCTACTCGCATCCAATGAACAACCATTTCTGCTGTACGTTCAGACACTTCAGTAAACCATTTTAAATAGGTCTCAACACTGGGTTTGCCCAAATGAGGGAAGTCCGTTGTAATGGTGTAATCAACGAGTTGACGTAAAGTGTCGATATCACCACGTGCAGAAAAGATTTCATAGCTACCAAAACGTAAAAAAGAAGGCGCAACACGACAGACGATGGCACCTGGTTCTTCCTTAGGTCGGCCATCATAGAACATATCACGCACCACATTTTCACCGGTGGTGACCAGGCTTAATGCCCGTGTTGTGGGCACGCCTAAATGAAACATGGCTTCACTACATAAAAATTCTCGCACTGACGATCGCAATACCGCCAAGCCATCCGCGCTGCGGGAGTAAGGTGTTTCACCAGCGCCTTTTAATTGTAAGATGAAATGTTGGCCATCCTTATTAATGGTTTCACCTAAATTAATAGCGCGACCATCACCTAATTGTCCAGCCCAATTGCCAAACTGATGACCACCATAACATTGGGCGTAGGGTGTCATACCGGAGATAAGCTGATTGCCGGCAAATACCTGAGTAAAAAGTTCAGACTCACAATCTTCCTTAGTCAGACCTAAGTCTTGCGCGACCTCTGACGAATAAGCAAGCAGTGTTGGTGAGGTAACTTTTGTCGGATTAATAAATGAATAACACGCAGCCTCAACCTGACGTCGAGTATTGCCAGTGATTGGGTCGGCGGGCAAACTGCGAGTAAAACGATTGTCCAAGTTAAGTGAGGATAATGCTTGTTTTGTCATGAAAGATCTCTAGGTGTCAGCGTGGTGACTGTTGTGATAATAATTAAATAGTACGCAGTTTAACTAGGCAAAAAAACCATAGATTTAGTATAGTTAAGGTTTGCCCCTTATTGTTCAGGTATACACCAATGAAAAAACCTCAGGCATTACGTCAACCAACACAACAAGAGATTCAGCCCGTCGTACAGGCGCTGAACAGTGGTCAACTTAGCCAATCCGAAGCATTAGCAAAAAAATTATTAAAACAATATCCCAATGCTTTTGTACTGCATCACCTCTATGGTAGTGCCTTAGCGGGACAGAATAAATTTAAAGAAGCGGTGACGAGTTTTCGTAAAGCACTAGAAATAGATCCTAGTGTGGCGGAGTTACATTTTAATGTCGGCATATTGTTAACTAATATGAATCGCACTGAAGAAGCGATTACGAGTTATAAAAAAACCGTGTCATTGAAACCTTCATTTACGGATGCCCACTATAATTTAGCGACAGCTTTGCAAGCTCAAGGTGATTTTGGACAAGCAGCGAAAAGTTATCAAAAAGCGATTGATCTCGAACCGGGCTTTTTTGAAGCAATGGTTAATCTAGGTGTGTGTTTACAAGAACAAAGTCAATTACAGCCAGCGATTGATATTTACCGACGTGCACTGACAATTGAGCAAGATGCCAAAGTCTATTTTAATATGGGCACCGCCTTAAAAAATGAAGGCAAGTTAGAAGATGCAATCGATAGTTATAATAAAGCCTTAGAACTTGAACCAAACTATGCCGAAGTGCATAGTAATTTAGGTGAAGTCTTACGTGACCAAGGCCGTTATGAAGAGTCTGTTTTATTTTATAAACAAGCGCTAGAAATTGATCCTAGCCTACCTGTAGCCAATTACAGTTTAGCCGTCTACTTATATGATAGTGGTGATTTGAAAGGCGCCTTAGAGCACTTTAAAACATCACAATTTGCTGACTGGGAAGAGCGCATGCTCTACTGCCTATATAAAACAGAACGCTATGATGAATTTAAGAAAAACTTAGATGAATTAAAAGCCGTCAAACATGACTCACCGTTCTTATCGACTTTGGCACAACATTATGCTGAAAACTTTGGTGAAGAAAGTGATTACAACTTCTGTCCCGATCCGATGAGTTTTGTTTTTCACACTAATATTCCTGAGTTGAAGGGTGATAATAGTGAATTACGTGAAGCACTACTAAAAGAGATCCGTAGTGCGGACGTGTCGGAAAAAATGCAAGGTCGTCTATATAATGGTGTGCAATCAGCCGGTAATTTATTAAAACGACCAGAACCCGTGTTCCAGCAATTAGCAAAATGTGTGGCCGAAGCAGTAGAACGTTACCGTCAGAACTTCGCCGGTGCGGATTGTGTACTTATAAGCTCCTTCCCGGAAAAAACCGAATTTGCTAGCTCTTGGTATGTACGCATGAAACAA
>ENA-OSET01002791-OSET01002791.1-sediment-metagenome-genome-assembly--contig:-NODE-2791-length-16516-cov-113.314253_pt1 | contig 16516 bp, 10 predicted proteins | sample MGYA00237882_ERZ534229 | MGnify/ENA primary metagenome ERZ534229 (study PRJEB26408, sample SAMN06266212) | sediment metagenome | isolation source: Hudson Canyon methane seep mesocosm | place... | reverse complement strand
CTATCAATAGTATCAATGAAAGTTTGAGGGCTAACCCACCTGCATCAGGTGTCGAGACTATTTATAGGCGGAGAACGCGTAGTGGTGACATATCGTATTCAAATATTACTCCTCGAATATTAAGTGACTCTAATGAGACCGAGAGAGTTGTTGAAACCATTAATGTTCGAGGTATACTTGATGCTACAAATAATGAATTGCCAGAAGAAATAATTGATACTTGTGAAGTGAAAAAAATTGGTGTTAATGTTGATTTTTTTAATTATTACAGTGCAGAAATGCCATTAAAAGACTTAGCGAAAATGTCAATGGGGTGGATTCGAGCATGGGGTTCAATAATGGAAGATATCCCTCTTGATCTGGATAGTGATGGCTATTTGAAAACTGTTGATAGCGGAGGTGCTCAGACTATTATCAGTGATGATAATTGGGGGCGAGCACTAAGTGACAATAAATATGTCGTTTTGTATGATGGTGAAGGGGAACTTGGCTTCAATTTAACTGACACTAAAATAATTAAAGAAGAGCCTGGTAGGATAGAAATAGAATTGGGGCAAGGTCGTGCAGGGATGATTCAAACATCAACAAATCCTACAAATTACCTAAGAAATATAAGAATTGTACCATTAGAAAATGAAGATGATTATGAAGAAATAATTATTAGAGAAAAGTATAAGAATGTATGGCAAGGAGCTAGAGTTATTAGGTATTTAAATGCTCAAGGAATAAATAACTCTAAAGAAGTGGAATGGAGTAATAGGCAAAAACGAACTACGTTTGGTGCGGAAAAAGGTCAATCATTAGAAGATATTGTTCAAATGTCCAATGAGACTAATACTAATCCATGGTTACTGGTGCCTCACCTTGCAAATGATAATTACATTACAGAAATGGCAATATATGTACGGGATCATTTAAATTCGGATTTGAAAGTGTATTTGGAGTACACAAATGAGGCATGGAATGGGCAATTTTCACAATCTCGGTATTTACAGAAATTAGCAGATGAGAGTGGAGGAATGTTGGTCTCTGAATATGGGAAGAAAGCCAAAAAGCTATTTGAGATATGGACTACAACTTTTGGGGGCAGCAGCAGATTGGTTAAAGTGATTGGGTCGCAGAAGTCTAATGCATGGGTCAGCGAACAGATTCTAAAAACAACTGGCTTGGCCGCGCTAGTTGATGCATTGGCAGTTACTGGTTATATAGGTATACCTGAGGAAAAATTTGAAGCAATCCTAAGTATGAGTGATGCAGAAGTTTTTAGTTATTTAACAAATGATGTGTTGCCATTGAGTAAGGATAGGTTAATTCAACATAAACAAATTGCTGATGAATATAATTTAGAATTGATTGCTTATGAAGCCGGCCAGCATCTTGCTCCTGTATATGGATGGACAGAAAATGAAGACTTGGTAAATAGGTTAATTAGTCTTAATAGAAGTCCTCTAATGTATCAATTGTATATGGATATTTATAAGCAATGGACTGATATTGGTGGTGGGTTGTTGGTATGGTTTCAGACTTCTTATCGACCCTCTAAGTGGGGAAGTTGGGGCTTATTAGAAAATACAAGCCAAGATCCTCAATATGCACCAAAATATCAAGCATATAAAGAGATATTGATGAATAATGGTTGTTATTAGATAATTATAATCAGCCTTGTATATCCACCGCCTTAGGTGGTGGATTGGGTAAATGCTATGCCGTTTTCCCTGTTAGTTTGTTCATGATTTTCCTCGTAGTGTTATTCCATGGCGTAAGCAAGAGGATAGTACTTTAATTTAATCGATTAGAATAACGGGATAACACAGCCTCCTTCAATGGGGTAAACAAAACTACCTTCTTAGAAGGTGGATTTTTTTAGCGATAAAATGAATGGCTAAATAAGGTTTTCTGAGCTCCTTACAAACATTACTTCGGTGGTAATGCTTGGTTAAATTCAGAGTTTTAGTTGTATTATCCGTAACTTCTCATTATCCGCCGGCACAGAATAATACAAAACACGTCATTCCTGCATGCTTCTAGCAGGAATCTATATTTGCAATAATAGATCCCCGATAGAAAGACTTCGGGGATGACGTTTTCCCCTACAATAATGAGAAGTTACTACTATCCGTGTAAATCTAAATTTAAAGGTATAAACGTTGGGAAATGCGCTTGCATATATAGTGATGGCTCTTTGGCCTTTATTTGCAGTTTATTGGTATCGAACAAAAAGCATACAAGTTGCAACCATATGGACGATACTGGCTGGCTTCATGTTTTTACCCGTTAAAACGGTAATCGACCTGCCTATGATTCCAGCAATGGGTAAACACTCTATTCCAGTGGTCTCGGCATTGCTAGGCTGTTGGTTAATTAAACATAAGCGTATTTCGTATTTTAAAGAACTAGGTAATATAAAGTACCTAGTTTTGTTGTTGTTGACGGTTCCCTTTATAACAGTCTTATTAAATAGCGATTCAATGATTATTGGAGGTCGATTTTTACCTGGACTAACCTATTATGATGGTCTATCAGCGGTTATAAACCAATTTCTTCTTATCACCCCATTTTTCATTGGCAGGCAAGTGTTTAGAGGCTATGATGATCAGTTAATTATGTTTAAATTGATTGTAGTAGCGGGTTTGTTTTATTCAATATTAATGCTATTTGAAATAAGAATGAGTCCGCAGTTGCATGTTTGGATTTATGGTTATTTTCCACATAGTTTTGGGCAACAAATGAGAGGTGCTGGCTTTAGGCCTGTCGTCTTTATGGGGCATGGGTTGTTAGTGGCTTTTTTTACAGTGATCGTTCTCATTACTTCGTCAGCCTTATGGAAAAATAGAATAAAAGTTCATCAATTATCACCAAATTTAGTCAGTAGTTATATGCTGGTTGTTTTGGTGTTGTGCAAAAGTATGGCTTCTTTATTCTATGGGGTGATTGGACTAGTAATGGTCATGCGGACTAAACCAAAACTACAGCTTAGAGCTGCTGTCATGCTAGTTTGTCTCGCTATGTTTTATCCTACCCTGTCAATAATGAAAATATTTCCTCATCAATGGGTTTCTAATACAGCTAAATCAATAAGTCCTGAGAGAGCGCAATCGTTAAACTTTCGTTTTGAAAATGAAAGTATGTTGTTAACACGTGGCCGGGAAAGGTTCTTTTTCGGTTGGGGAGGATGGGGTCGAAATCGTGTGTATAACAAAGAAAGCGGTCGGGATGAAACGGTAACGGATGGCAGATGGATCATTACTTTTGGACAGTTTGGTATTTTTGGTTTTATTGCAGAATTTGGGTTGTTAGCAGTTGTGGTATTTCAAGCCAATAAAGCCCTAGAGCTGCTCAAATCTAAACCAGAGCAAACATTACTGGCAGTACATGCCTTGTTAATTGGAATTATTATGATTGACCAGCTTCCCAATGCCTCATTGGCCCCCTGGATATGGCTTTTAGCAGGAGCTTTGCTAGGCCGATCGGATACTATTCTGGCCGAAAATAAATTAAATAAAGGTGCTTTTTAATATGACGCAGACTTTGAAAAAACAAGCAATTAGGTCGGGTAGCTGGGTAATCTTAGGGCATGTATTTTCTCAAATACTACGGTTTGGGAGCAATTTGATTTTAACCCGACTTTTAGTCCCAGAGATGTTTGGTGTAATGGCAATAGTAACTGTCATTATGGGAGGGCTTGCTATGTTTTCTGATGTGGGTTTGATGCAAAATATAATTCAAAGTGAACGCGGTGAGGAGCGTGATTTTCTCAATACAGCGTGGACGATACAAGCCTTACGAGGTGCATTAATTTTTATTATTACTCTGATTATTAGTCTAATCTTCTATCAGCTTGGATGTATAGGCTACTTATCACCATCGACCGCTTATGGAAATGCGCAATTACCCATGATATTAGTTGTTATGTCAATAACCGCCCTAATTGCAGGTGCTAATTCAATTTACTTGTCATTACTTAACAGAAAACTATTGATGGGGAAGTTAATTACTATCGATCTCGTTAGTCAAGTTGTTGGCTTGATGTTTATGTTTATCTGGGCGCTGTACAGTCGTGATATTTGGGCATTAGTTTTTGGCACTATTATTTCATCATTTATGAAGCTGCTTCTATCCCATAGTAAGTTGATAGCAGAGAAATGCCACTGGTGTTGGGATAAATCCGCTGTGCATGAGATATTTCATTTTGGAAAATGGATATTTTTGTCTTCGATTTTAGGTTTTTTACTCAATCAAGGCGATAGAATCCTACTAGGGGGTATGATCGATTCACAATTGTTAGGGGTTTATACTGTGGCATTCTTTTTAGCCAATGCTTTGAAAGATGTAATGAGTAATTTAATTGGTTCGGTTTTTTACCCTGTTATAAGTGAAATAGTAAGAAGTACACCGGATAGTCTAGAAAATATATATTATAAAATTAGAAATAAAATTGATTTCGTCGCTTTTTTTACAGCTGGATTCATATTTTCTGCAGGCCAACAAATCATTGGTCTTTTGTACGATCAAAGGTATCAAGATGCTGGATGGATGCTTGAGGTTTTAGCCCTTTCTCTTGTTAGTGTCGGAAATATACTGGCAGGCCAATGTTTTTTGGCTCATGGAAAAGCAAAATTAATTAGTCTCTTAGTTGGAGTGCAAGTTATATTTTTATATTGTACAGTTCCATTAATCTATTATTTTTATGGGTGGGAGTTAGCTATTTGGGCGATTGCTCTAAACCCTATTATCGGCTTACTCTTATCCATGTTGCTAATGAAAAAATATTTTTTTCTAAATATAAAAAAGGAAATATTAGCGCTACCATTTTTTGGTGTTGGGTTATATGTTGGTGAAGGATTTAATAGGTTAGGAGTTGGCTTGTGGGGGTAGAAATAGAGTGAAATAATTTGGTGCTAGCATGATATCTGCTATCAGATGTGTGTGGTGTTAAGGTGGAGTAATTAGACCGTGATAAATCACCTAGCTCATTTCATCATTATAAATGTTTTATTGTATACGTTCCAAAATCTGCAGGGACGAGTATTTGCAAAAAATTATTTGACCGGTACCGAAGTTGATTTAAAGGTATATTACTGTCAGGTTTCACTACGTTGTACCCTGACTCTTTAAAAGGTCTGCTCAAGAGTATCAAGTAGTTAAGTTGTTCCCGCAATTTAACTAGGAGAAGTAAATGAGCAGATTTCAAAAATTATCATATGTTGTCTGGTTTTGCTAGTACCATATTGTTTTTGTACCAAAATATCGTTATCAAATTTTAAAAGTGGATATTGGTAAGTATGTTTATCAAAGCATTTATACTCATACAGAGAGAGCTGGATGTGCAGTTATTGAATTAAAGGTACAAGCTGATCACATGATCACTTACTTGTAAAAATACCCCAAAGGTTTTAGTATCAGATTTAGTGGGAAGAGTAAAAGGAAAAACTACAATTCAAGCTTTCCAAAAAATTTTCTGACTTGCGAACAAAGAAGTATTAGGGGAATCATTTTTGGTCAGTTGGTTACTGTATTAATATCGTAGGTATAGATGCAGAAATGATCAGAAAGTATGTAAAGTTCCAAAATAATAAATAACCACTAAAATATTGGGAAAAATTTGATTTTATTTCTACAAGGCTCCGTAGGGGGGGGGCTGAGAATGGCCTTTTAGGTCGAATTACAACGTTTAACTCTGTTTTCTAGGATAAAAGAAATATAAATGAATAGATTAAGAATAACATTTATTGTTCCAGAACTTAATCTCAGTGGTGGCTTACGTGTAGTATCAATTTATGCACAGTTATTAGCGGAGAGAGGTCATCAGGTAATGGTTGTATCACCAGCAGGAAGAAAGCCCTCGATTAAGCAGTATTTGAAATCTATAATTCATTGGAAAGGCTATACGTTTCAATCTGATTTTGATGCGGCCTATTTTAATAGTCAAGATTATGAGTTGAAAATTATTGAACCTCATCGCTCCGCTGTTGAACAAGATTTGCCTGATGCGGATTTTGTGATAGCGACATGGTGGGAGACAGCAGAGTGGATAAGTGATTTCTCGCCAAGAAAAGGGCGAAAAGTATATTTTATTCAGGGTTATGAAATATTTAGTGAATTGATGATTGACAGGGTTAAAGCTACTTATTATTTGCCTTTTCATCAAATATGTGTTGCTAAGTGGTTAGTTGATGTCATGATAAACGAGTTTGAATCTTTATCTATTGACTTGGTTTCAAATAGTGTGAACATGGAATTATTCAATGCTGAAAAAAGAAATAAACAAGTAACTCCTACTATTGGTTTTCTTTTTTCTGAAATGAAGTATAAGGGGGTTGGGGTAGCATTAAAAGTTATTCAAAAGCTTAAGACGTCTATTCCCAACTTGAGAGTATTGTCATTTGGCTCTAAAAAACCCATTAATATTGAACTTCCAGACTATATTGAGCTTTATGTTAACCCTTCCCAGAATGACATTCAGTACATTTATTCTAATTGTGATGTCTGGCTGTGTTGTAGTTTAAGTGAAGGATTTGGTCTGACTATTCTTGAAGCCATGGCATGCCGAACACCAGCGGTATCAACAAAATCTGGTGGTCCGGAAGATATTATTACTGATAATGAAAATGGGTTTTTATGTGATGTGAATGATGTAGACTCGTTAGTTACTGCCAGTAAAAATATTTTATGTTTACAAAGCTCGGATTGGCAAGATTTTTCTCATAAAGCATATAGCCATGCACGTCGTTATAGCTGGCATGACGCTACTGGTTTATTTGAACAATCATTAATTAATTCAAAATAACTGTTAGGTTAATTTTTTAAATGAAATTAGGTATTGTAATCGTTAATTATAAAACTCCAGAACTAACGATCGAATGTTTACAATCGCTCGTTGTTGAACATGAATTTTTGGATTTTAAAGTCATCGTTGTTGATAATGATTCACAAGATGGATCATTTGATGCTATTCAATCGGCTATTGAACAGCGTAACTGGTCTGGATGGGTTAATGTTATCGCTTCAAGCGTAAATGGCGGCTTTTCTTATGGCAATAATATTGCTATTCGACATTATTTTTCGAGTAATAATCCTCCGGAATTTATTTGCCTCCTTAATCCGGATACGTATATTCGAGAAGGTGCAATGGGTAAATTAACCCAGTTTATGCGTAATAACCCTAGCGTAGGTATTTGCGGAAGCCGAATAGAAAACTCTGATGGCTCAGTGCAATTGTCATCCTTTAAATTTCATAGCTGGTTGACTGAACTGGATCGTGGCTTTAGTTTTGGTGTGTTAACAAGGTTGTTAGCTCCCTGGATTACTTCTGAACAGATTTCTGATAATGCTGTGAAAACAGATTGGGTTTCTGGTGCCTGTATGATGATTAGAAGTGAGGTTTTTAACCAAATAGGTCTATTTGATGAAGCCTATTTTATGTATTATGAAGAAACAGACTTTTGTTTGCATGCAAACCGTGCTGGCTGGGAATGCTGGTATGTGCCAGAAAGTCGGATTGTTCACTATGTTGGTCAAAGCTCGGGAATAACGGGTAAGGTGACTATGAAAAGAATGCCTAACTATTGGTTTGATTCCCGTCGTCGTTATTTTTTAAAGAACTATGGTATATTCCATGCTGTTTTAGCTGACTTATTTTGGTTGATTGGTTTTTTTACGTGGAGAGTTAGAAATAGTGTGCAAAGAAAAGTGCATAATTATCCCCCCCGTTTATTAAGAGATACTTTCCAAAATAGTTTTTTTTGTCGTGGTTTTGGCGTTAAAGGGACAAGAAATAAATAGAATCTTTGGACGTTTAAACTGTCTTTTCTATTACTCTTTTCTATCCAATAGGAGTTCGGTCTTTTTAGTGGATAGCTTTCATGTGTTGTTGTCAGATTGATTGCTTAACTAATTTAATCAATCTCGTAAAAAGAACTTTCTTAATGCGAACATGAGCAGAATATTATTCGTATAATAAGGTGGGTATTTCCGTAGGGAATTATTTTTTATAAGGCATATTGGTCGTGTATCAGAGAGGCAGGTTTAATGCATCATAAATTAGGTACGGTAGTGATAGGTCTCAATGAAGGGGGGCTGTTGAGGCGATGTTTTGAGTCTATAATCCCAAGCTGTGAGCAACTTGTGTATGTTGACTCTAATTCATCAGATAATAGTGTTTTTATTGCTAGTTCAATGGGTATCGAAGTAGTAGAACTTGATCTCAGTAAACCTTTTACTGCTGCACGCGCTAGGAATGAAGGCTATAGCCGTCTTTTGGAGTTATTCCCAGGAATGGAGTTCGTGTTTTTTGTGGATGGTGATTGTGAGGTATCCTCTGTTTGGATTGAACAAGCATCTGAAGAATTAAATGAGCGGCCAAATGTCGCTGTTGTTTGTGGACGTTTACGAGAAAAACGCCCTGAACAATCAATCTATAATCGAATCTGTGATTTAGAGTGGGATACTCCTGTCGGGAGTGCAATGAGTTGTGGTGGAATAAGCGTTATGCGTGTTCAGGCATATCAGGCTGTTGGTGGCTTTGACCTTAGTGTGCTTGCTGGTGAGGAGCCGGAACTTTGCTATCGGTTCCGTAAGGCTGGTTGGCAAATACTACGAATTGATAGTGATATGGCTTTACATGATGCTGCGATCACACAGTTTTCGCAATGGTGGCAACGAGAGGTACGCACGGGCTATGGTGGTCTGGATGTGCAACTTCGTTTTGGGTTACAGGATTTTTCAAGTATCAACAACTCTGCAAGACTTTGGTCAATTGGGTTCTTGTTGGTGATACTGGTAGCCGCTGGTTTGGGTTGGTTATTAGTGGATACTATTTTCGCGTTCAAAGCCGTTAGTGTTGTTTTGATGATATTGCCGGTGCAGGCTTTACGCATTGCTACGAAAGGGATGCGTCGAGGATTATCGATTAAGGATGCATGTCTTTATGGCTGTCTGATGATACTCTCCAAATGGCCGCAAATTATAGGTCAGTTAAGAAGGTATAGGGAGGGAAAGAGCAAGTTGGGTAAAGAGAATAAGGTCATTGAGCAGAAAGAAGGGGGGGCAACAGGTTCTTTCTGGCAGGCCGACCTGAAGTGTTACTCGATTAGACCATGGTTGAGCGAACAATCAATTTGGTCTATTGCGGTTTACCGGTTCGGTCGTAGGATAGACCTATATCCTTATGGGCTTAGAAAAAAAGGGGCAACTTTTTTTTATTGGCGTATTTTCCGTTTAGTTGAAACGATAACGGGGATTAGTTTGCCTAAAGAAGCAGAGGTAGGGCCAGGCCTTAGGATTTATCATTTCGGTAATATCTTCATTCACCCTAATGTACAAATCGGGGCAAACTGTACTCTACGACAAGGGGTTACAATTGGAAATCGAAAATCAGGCGGTCCTGTGCCAGTTATTGGAGGCAATGTCGAAATTGGTGCCTATGCTCAAATACTTGGTGATGTAAAAATAGGTGATGACGTCAAAATTGGTGCAATGAGTGTCGTCTTAAATGATGTTCCATCTGGTGCTACTGCCGTTGGAAATCCTGCGCGCATTATTAAAGCGCAAAGTTCAAGTCAGGAGTAGGTTTTAGTGGGTTTAGGTAAGGTTATTAGAGTGACATCTATCAAAGAAAGGTTTTTCAGACAGCTTAAGTCTTTGTATCACAAAGCTTATATGGGGTTAACTAGTCAATGCTATAAGTATCAACTGTACAAGAAGAATGGGTTTGTTCGGATACATAATATAACGGAATCAACAAGCACTGATATAGCTTTCACTATTAAGGGGTATACGGAAAAAAATATAAAAAAATTGCCTGATTATTTTATAGACGATGTATTTCAGGCTACGCTTCTTGTGAAATTCGAGGATGAACTAGTTGATAGTTCCTGGTCTTACCCCTATGGGATAATTGAACTAAAGAATGCAAACTTTGCCTTTCCATACGTGATTCATCGCGTTGGCAATGTTGTTGTTAAGCAAGCTACAGGGGATTGTGAGTATTGTTTATGTCAGCCACGTTATCTGCTTTCGTATTTATCAACCTTGTTACCAAAGAAACAATCGTTTGATTCGGTAATATTCCTGCCCCTTCCTTTTTTTGAAAATTACTACCATTGGACTATCGAGACACTGCCGCGGCTTAAATTGATTGCAGATGATGAGCGGTTCAATCGGCTTCCTATTGTACTTCCCAAGCAGCGGTGTCCAGAATTTGTATACGAAAGTATTGCTCTTGCTGGTTTCTCTGATCGTATTATACATTTGGATAAAGGGAGCTATCATGCAAAACAGCTTTTTATACCGACTCTTTACACGAACCGAAGTGAACTCTCATTGGATGCAGTGCAGTGGCTGAATGATAAGATTCTTGGAGGTCGATTAAAAGAAGATTCAGGCGCTAAGGAATTAAATTATGAGCGGATTTTTATTTCTCGTGAAGATGCTGACTCAAGGAGGATCCTGAATACAGGAGAAATGGATGAGCTGCTAAATACTTTTGGAATTACAAAAGTGGTAATGTCAGATTATTCTGTAGTTGAACAAGCACGAATTTTCAAGAATGCCAATCTTATCGTTGGTATTCATGGCGCGGCACTTGCTAATGTGGTTTATTGCAACTCAGAAGCAACACTTTTGGAAATATTTATGGATGGCTGGTTTACAAAAGCTTTTTATAATCTTGCTAGAGCTAGGGAAATGGCATATGGATGCCTACTTTGTGAGCAGGATAAAGGAAATATTCATGTTGATACGAATAAGTTAGAGGAGTTGATAAATAAAGCGATTAACGAATCATAAATGTTAGATTCATGATAATGATGTGGCTGTTAAATTTGTGATTAGAGGTAAGACGTAAGTTTAGTTTACTGATAAAAATAGTAGCATTTTGTGAAATTAATTTATCTGTTATTTACTGTGAATCATGGTCTGTTTTCACTTTAGGTAATGAGTTTTTGTAACGCTATTTTACACTTTACATGACTAAAAATATTCCTAACGGGCTACGGTCATATTGATTACACGATTAATTTGGGATGGAAAAGAAAACATGAATATTGCTATCGTTGGCTGCGGCTTTGTTGCCGACTATTATCTTACTAGCCTTAAAGAACACCCGGAACTCAATTTACTAGGAGTGATGGATAAAGTGCAATCACGCGCCGAAAACTTTGCTCGATTTCATGATTTATCAGTCTATTTATCCATGGATAAGTTACTGGATGATTCTCGTATAGATATTATTTTGAACCTGACTAATCCAGATGCACATTACGAAGTTTCCAGAGATTGCTTGTTAGCTGGCAAGCATGTCTATACTGAAAAACCCCTGGCAATGAGGTATGCTGATGCATTGGATCTAGTCGAATTAGCAGAAAGTAAGGATCTTCAGATTTCCGGAGCACCTTGTAGCTTGTTAGGTGAAAGTGCACAAACTTTATGGAAGAGTTTACGTGAAAAAGATATTGGCGATGTATATGCAGTTTATGCGGAAATGGATGATGGCTTAGTCCATCAAATGCCGTATCGGAAATGGTTTAGTGCCTCTGGAATTCCATGGCCTGCGATGGATGAGTTTGAGGTGGGGTGTACATTAGAGCATGCTGGCTATGTACTTGGTTGGTTACCAGCTTTTTTTGGCCCAGCTATTTCAGTGACGGCGTTTTCTTCCGAACAGATTACTGATAAGGAAACAGACGAGCCATTGGTGAAACATGCCCCTGATTTATCTGTCGCCTGTGTTAAGTTTGCATCGGGAATGGTGGCGCGATTGACGTGCAGTATTATTGCTGAGCATGATCATGCATTACGAGTCTTTGGTAAGGATGGCATATTGCATGTTGATGATACTTGGCATTATCGTTCGCCTGTCCATATTAGGCGGTATATTAAGATTCGACGAAAAATGATAGTAAGTCCTTTTAAGAGTAAGCGTCTTTTGTCTGGTAGTAGTCCTTCTCGATTGTTGAAACGTGGTTCTCAGAGTATGGATTTTTGCCGTGGCGTGGGGGAGTTAGTGCAAGCTATACAAGAAAATCGCCAAAGCCGATTGTCATCAAGGTATTCACTCCATGTTACTGAGCTGGCGCTAGCAATCCATAATGCGGGTGAACAAGGTGGCTGTTATCAGGTGCAAAGTACTTTTGATCCTGTTGAACCGATGGATTGGGCTAAATGATGATGAGTTCTAATATACCCGAGAATGTTCTTGTTACTGGTGCTGCTGGGTTTATCGGCCAAGTAGTGGTGGCTGAGCTTGTTAAACAAGGTCATCATGTGAAGGCTATGCATCGGAGACCGGAGCAAAAAGAGTTATTTACTGCTGAAAAAAATTTAGAGACGGTTGTGGCTGATGTTAATGATGCCGTTAGTATGGAGAAGGCTCTTCAAAATATAGATGTGGTGATTCATTTGGCTGGTGTAGTCTGGGGCGATGCTTCACAGATGCGTAGCAGTATGGTGGATGGGACTATTAATTTAATTGAAGTGATGCGGAAATTAAAAGTCAAACGCCTTATTTTAGCAAGTAGTATTGCGGTTTACGATTGGGGTAAGTTGAACGGTGTCTTAAATGAAGAGAGTCCTTTACTGGATAAAAGTGATGAGGGGCAGAGTCCTTATGCGCTTGCTAAAATTCAGCAGGAATGTGTGGCGCGGGATTTATGCTTGAGTTCTGGTGTTGGCTTGACTATTTTTCGCTTAGGTGCTGTTTTTACAAGTGATCGTATCGAGACGGCTGATTTGGGCCCGAGTGTTGCTGGTGTACAAGTAGTGATTGCACCGTTACGAAAGTTGCGCCTGGTAGCATTACAGGATGTTGCACTATCTTTTGTCGAGGCCTGTTCGAATCGGGTAAGCAATAATTTAACAATCAATCTGGTGGATGAGGTGCAGCCCTCGGCTTGGGATTTTGCCAAAAAAGTACAGGGTAGGAAGAGTTCAGTAAAGGTTGTTATTCCTTTGCCTTATGTAATGTTAAAGGCAGCCGCATATCCGATTTATTGGATGCTGAAAATGTTGGGTATAGAATCAAAATTACCGACGCTTTTTTTACCTAAACAAATTATAGGTCGATTCACGTCATGTCGTTGCGATAGCTCGGTATGGCAGAAAATTTTACCTTTAATTGATAGGGTGTGATTGAGAAAATGGCTTATTCATCAAATTCAAAAACTATTGCCTATTTAACGGGTGAGTATGCACGAGCTGGTGATACTTTTATTCGCCGTGAAGTTGAACAGCTTCGTAAGATGGGATGGACTGTACACACTTTTTCTATTCGCAGGGCGGCGGGGGAGAATGTTTCCGAAGATATAACTAGGGAGCAGGCGACAACAGTGTATATTTTGGAGCAGGGAATTTTTCGGTTGCTTGGAGCTTTTCTGATAGTGGTGTGCCGTTATCCTTTGAGAGTGTTAAGGGCTTTAAATCTAATACGAAAAATTCGCTGGCCGGGCTTGAGATCTGTTTTCTTGCACGGGGTCTATTTATTGGAAGCGACTTATTTGGCTCGAGAGCTACTTAAAAATAAGGTCAAGTTATTGCATAATCATATTGCTATGAATAGTGGCACTGTTGCAATGTTGGCTGCTGAGATTGCTGGCATACCCTATAGTTTGACTGTTCATGGTCCGCATGAGTTTTTTGATTCTGAACATTGGGCGCTTGGCACAAAAATCGAAAAATCTGTGTTGACGGTGTGTATTAGTAATTTTGGAAAAAGCCAGTGTATGTTGTTTTCTCCGAGATCAGCATGGTCACGATTGCAGGTTGTGCATTGTGCATTGGATGATGTTTTTTTGAAGGCTGATGTGACTGCACCACCGGATATTTCTCGATTTGTTTATGTCGGTCGTCTCGATCCTGAAAAAGGATTTTTTGTATTGTTAGAGGCGATGGCAATACTTAAGCAACAAGGGTTTGTTTTTGAATTGCTGGTAGTTGGAGATGGTGCGGTACGAAAAGAGTGTGAAGAGAGAGTTGAACAATTACAGCTTTTGGATAGTATTAAATTTCTTGGTTGGCGGAGCAGTGAGGAGGTTCAAGGCATTATAAAGGAATGTAGAGTGATGGTTTTGCCTAGTTTTGCAGAAGGTTTGCCGGTTGTATTGATGGAATCTTTAGCGTTGCAACGACCTGCTATCGCCACACAAATCGCAGGTATTCCTGAGCTTATTCAAGAGGGTGTTAATGGTTGGTTGGTTCCTCCTAGTGCTGCGGATGAACTGGCGAAAGCTATGGGTTCTGCTCTAAATGAAACACCGGAACAGTTAGCTATAATGGGAGAGAATGGGCGTAAGCATGTTATTGAGCATCATTCTATTGTCACGGAAGTCGCGAAGCTTGCAGAAGATTTTGAACAAGGAATCGATTAGATATGTGGGTTAATGTTATTTCGGTTTGTGTTGCGGTGGTTTTGTCGATACCTCTATTAATGATTAGTATTGAATTATTGATTAGCTTGTTTTATAAAGCTGAAAGTGAAGAGGCTTTAGCATTTCAAGGCTCGTATAAAATATTAATGCCGGCTCATAATGAAAGTGAGATTATCGGTAAAACATTAACAGATTTAATACAGTCATCTGTGGTTGCTGATTCGATTGTGGTGGTTGCTGATAACTGCACTGATGATACGGCTGAGATTGCACGAAATTTGGGTGTGACTGTACTTGAGCGCTTTAATGATGAGCACCGTGGTAAGGGCTATGCGCTTGACTGTGGCCTTTCATACTTAAAAAATCAATCTGCACCTGATGTGATAATTATATTAGATTCTGATTGTCAGATAAGCGCTGAAAGTTTAAATTTATTAGCTTGCAGTTGTGTAAAGGAAGACGGTCCTATACAGGCGCTTTATTTAATGCGGCATGGTCTTAAGGCTAGTTTAAAGCAGCGTGTTGCAGGGTTTGCTTGGCTGGTTAAAAATAAAATCAGACCGATAGCTGTTAATGAGTTGGGCTTGCCAGTTACTTTAACGGGTACGGGTATGGCTTTTCCGTGGTATGTTATTGCTGATATTAATGTGGCGCATGACAATATTGTGGAAGACATGCAACTGGGCATTGATTGTACCTTGAAGGGGTATCCTCCGATATTTTGTGAGCAAGCCGTTGTTTATAGTGATTTTCCTGAACAGAAAACGGCAGAAAAAACACAACGAACACGCTGGGAACATGGGCATTTATTGACAATTATTCAACAAGTACCCGCCTTACTAAAGCAGGCTTTACTGAAAAGAGATTGGCGGTTATTTGGCTTGGCGTTGGATATAGGTGTACCGCCATTATCGCTATTAGTTTTATTGTCTTTGGTGGGGTTGGCTTTATTGGCTGCTTCAGGATTTTGGCTTGGAAGTTACATTGCATTAATGCTATTGCTGAGCAGTTTTACAATTTTTGCGATTCTATTAGTGGCTACATGGTGGAAGTTTGGGCGTGATTATTTAACGTTAAAAGAGCTGTGTAGTATTCCTATTTATATTGTTTCTAAGTTATCTGTTTATACTGCATTTATTTTTAAACGGCAGAAAAAATGGGTAAGGACTGAGCGTAATAAAAATAGCTGAACACGTAAGGCGCACACGTAGGCTGGATGAGCTTATCTAGCGTAGCGAGGATAACGAAATCCGGCATTTTGGATATAATGCTATGTCGGATTTCGTTTTTTAATGCTTCGCAATAAAAAACTCACCCAACCTGCACGTTGAGTCATAAGTATTCTTGATTACCCATAACCCTCAGCTATACCACGTCATTCCTACATACTTTAAGCAGGAATCTCATCGGTTAAGTAAAGATTCCCGATAAAAAACTTCGGGAATGACGAGTTGTTAACATATTGATATTTTTAGTTTTATTCTACTATGGTTGAGAGTTGATTCAATTGGTCTTTTGTAATGCTACTCGATATTAAAAAGTTGATAACCTTTATTTAAAATAATGAAAAATTCAAAAAAACAAAACAACAAGCTTTCTTGCGAGAGAGAAGTCTATTCGATTTTAGGTTTGCCTTTTGATGCGCTCACGCAACAGCAGGCATTAGACGCGGTTGTTTTTTCTATTGAGAACAAACAACGCTGTTTTTTAACTACCCCAAACCTTAATTTTTTAATTACTGCTCAGCGGGATGATGCTTTTTATCAGTCTGTTATTGATAGTGATTTGAATGTTGCAGATGGGATGCCGATTGTGTGGATTGCTAAATTATTAGGCATTCCTATTAAAGAGCGCGTGGCTGGTTCTGATTTATTTGCAGGTTTATCTAAACTAAAAGGGCGCGATAAAAAAATCTCGGTTTTTTTCTTTGGAGGGCAAGGAGGAGTAGCGGCTAGAGCAAGTGCAGAATTAAATAGAAGTAGTGAAAGTATGGTTTGTTGTGGCTACCATGACCCAGGATTTGTTTCTATTGATGAAATGAGCACGGACGCAATAATTAAAAAAATTAACCACGCCAATCCTGATTTTTTAGTCGTTGCCTTGGGTGCAGGAAAAGGGCAGGCATGGATTCAAAAAAACAAACATCGTTTAAATGC
>ENA-OSET01002790-OSET01002790.1-sediment-metagenome-genome-assembly--contig:-NODE-2790-length-16519-cov-13.248145_pt1 | contig 16519 bp, 12 predicted proteins | sample MGYA00237882_ERZ534229 | MGnify/ENA primary metagenome ERZ534229 (study PRJEB26408, sample SAMN06266212) | sediment metagenome | isolation source: Hudson Canyon methane seep mesocosm | place... | reverse complement strand
CTAGAATCTGAATTTGCAGAAATGGACGGTTATACCGCTGAGTCGCGTGCGGGTGAATTATTATTAGGTGCGGGTATACCGTTAGGGCAGCACACAGGTTTAATGAGTGAAGTTGCTCCAGGTTGGAAACTTCGTGTTCTACTTGCTCAGGCACTGTTTGCCGAACCAGACATAATGCTACTTGATGAGCCGACTAACAACCTTGATATCAACTCGATTCGCTGGTTGGAAGATGTGCTTAATCAGCGTAATTGCACCATGATTATTATTTCGCACGACAGACACTTTTTAAATAGTGTATGTACTCACATGGCCGATCTGGATTATGGTGAATTACGTCTTTACCCTGGTAATTATGACGAGTATATGACGGCATCAACCCAGGCGCGTGAAAGGCTTTTATCAGATAATGCCAAGAAAAAAGCTCAGATTTCTGAATTAAAAGGTTTCGTAAGTCGCTTTTCGGCAAATGCTTCAAAGGCTAAGCAAGCGACATCTCGTGCAAAGCAGATTGACAAAATTCAGCTTGATGAAGTTAAGCCATCAAGCCGGGTAAACCCTTTCATCCGTTTTGAACAAGAGAAAAAGCTACACCGTCTTGCCCTTGAGGTTGAAGGTTTAACTAAAAGCTATGACGAGGAACCTTTGTTTAAAGACCTCAAGCTTATGGTTGAGGTCGGTGAGAGAGTCGCTATTATTGGTCAGAATGGTATTGGTAAAACAACGCTTTTGAAGTCTCTATTAGGTGATACTGAGATTGATTCTGGCAAGGTTAAATGGTCAGAAAACGCTAATATTGGTAGTTATGCTCAAGACCACGCTTCAGATTTCGAAGAAGATAAAAACTTATTTGACTGGATGGGGCAATGGGGTCAGGAGGGGGATGATGAGCAAGTTATCCGTGGTACTTTAGGTCGTTTATTATTTTCACAAAATGATATCAAAAAGTCTGTTAAGGTAATATCGGGTGGAGAGCAAGGTCGCATGATCTTTGGTCGACTGATGTTACAAACACCGAATGTACTGTTGATGGATGAGCCGACTAACCACTTGGATATGGAGTCAATTGAATCTTTAAACCAAGCCTTGGAAGAGTACCCAGGTACTTTGTTATTTGTTAGTCACGATCGTGAATTTGTATCTTCGCTGGCAACACGCATTATTGAAATAACCGCAGATGGAATTCAAGACTTCCATGGTACTTACGATGATTACCTGAAGACTCAGGGTGTTGTTTAAATAGTTCTACTTACATCATTCTGCGATTAGGTCGCAGAATGATGTAATGATAAATAGGGGAATATTAACGAATAGAGCTAAGTGCAGACCAATAATCCATTGCACCAACAAGTACGACCAAATGCTCTCCAAGTTCTTCCTGACTTCTCATTACATAAGCTGCAACGGCTTGTGCCGTATCGTACATTAGGTCTTGTTCATCAGGTGTGAGTACTTCACTACCATCAAGTAATTTGAACTGACTTTCTTTTAAATTAAAAATCGCTTCTCTTTCTTTTCCGTCGATAATAACCGTAAACTGAACTTCAGTTTGATTCTCAAGTGTACTTGTAAATGAAACGGTGTGTGCGTCAGCTTGGAATGTGCCTGCGAACCCTTCTGCAGTATTACTTACGATTTCAAGAGAATCATTAGCGAATGCGTTAAACGATAGTGCGGCAGAGATAAGGCCCGTTGCAATACATTTTAAAACCTGCTTCATATTAACTCCTACTCGACTTTAGATTGAAAGAAAAACAGCTTATAAAAACTAGTGTTTTAAATAATTGGCGCTATATTAAAACAACTGTTTCAAACAGTCGTTTAAAATATTGTAAAATATCGTAAGTGGCGAGTGAAAAGTGACAAGTGATTCATATGGTAGTAGCCTTATTGGCTGATAATTATTTTTACTGGTGAGAATTAATGACTGAAATAACGAAGCAATTTGAAGATGTAGTACTGACTATTAGTAATGGCGTGGGGCATATTATTATTAACCGTCCTAAGGTTCTTAATGCTATTCGTATTCAAACCTATCAGGATATTATTGCTGCATTAAATGAGGCTGATCAGTCTGAGTCTTGCAATATTTTGGTTATTAGTGGGGCTGAAGGAAAGTTTACCGCAGGTAATGACCTGGCTGATTTGGTAGGGGGGAAGGCAGATCAGGTAATGGCCGGAGTACAAGGTATTTTTGATACCTTAAGTCAGTTAAATAAGCCTCTTATTGCGGCTGTGGAGAGTGTTGCTGTGGGCATTGGTACGACCATGCTGCTGCATTGCGATATGGTTATCGCTGCTGAAGGTACGAAATTTAGAATGCCTTTTGCAAATCTTGGCGTGTCACCTGAAGGGGCTTCAAGTGCTTTATTAGCTTCAACTATTGGGCCAAAGGCTGCAAATGAGCTCTTATTAACAGGTCGTTTCTTTAGTGCAGAAGAAGCATTGAACTGGGGGCTTATTAATCAGGTTGCTGAAACGGGTGAAGCTCTTAACTCTGCCATGACCGTTGCAAAACAGCTGTTAAAGCAGCCATTGGCCTCTCTTGTTGCTACAAAATCTGAATTACGTAAATACCTGCCATATGATGTAAGTAAGGTGGTGGCTGAAGAGCTTAAAACCTTTGTGGGTTTGTTAGCGTCTGATGAAACTCAGGCACGTATTAACTTTATGTTAAAAAGATAAATTAATTCTCTAAAGAGAGCTCACAATGAAGAATTGGGTTTACGATGCAATAAGAAAAATATCTGCAGATTATCAACGTTCTGCTGATACTCATCTCATTAAGCTGGATATCCCGTCATTGTCAGGTATTGATTTGTATCTGAAAGATGAAAGCACCCACCCCACAGGGAGCTTAAAGCATCGTTTGGCTCGTTCTTTGTTTCTCTATGCGTTATGCAATGGAAAAATAACGAGTAAAACAACTATCATTGAAGCTTCATCAGGCAGCACTGCAGTGTCTGAGGCATTTTTTGCCCGAATGATTGGCGTTCCTTTTATTGCTGTAATGCCTAGAAGTACGGCTCGCAGCAAAATTAAGCAAATAGAACTGTATGGTGGGCGCTGTCATTTTGTCGATAGTGCCACACAGATGCGTGAAGAATCTTTAGCTTTAGCGTCATCAATTGATGGCTATTTTATGGATCAGTTCACCTATGCGGAGCGTGCGACAGATTGGCGTGGTAATAATAATATTGCAGAAAGCATTTACAATCAGTTAGAACAGGAGCCTCACCCTGTACCTCATACCATTACAATGAGTGCTGGCACGGGGGGGACATCTGCTACTATTGGACGTTATATTCACTATAAAGGTTACGACACGCAGCTTGTTGTTGTGGATCCTGAAAACTCGGTGTTTTACGATAGCTATATGAATCATGACTGTGAGATTACCCTGAATAACGGGAGTCGTATTGAGGGGATTGGTCGCCCTCAGGTAGAGCCTTCTTTTCAGCCCGATGTCATAGACTCAATGAAGCAGGTTCCAGATGCGGCCAGTATTGCGGCCATTTTATGGCTTGAAAGCATTATCGGTCGCAAAGCGGGCGCTTCAACGGGTACCAATTTATGGGGGGCGCTTGAAGTCGCTATTGATATGAAGGCAAAAAAACGCCAAGGTTCAATTGTTACTTTAATGTGTGATAGTGGTGAGCGTTATTTAGATACTTATTATAACCCTGAGTGGGTGAAACTAAATATTGGGGATGTGGTCCCTTATCTTGATCAGCTTAGTGTTATTTATACTGCATAGGTTGTAAGAGGGTTCTCTCTTTTAAATTTTAAATAAGGTTCATTTGTCCGCTTGTTATTTCCGCATAAGAATCACCTAAAAACGTGACTATGCCATCTACAATAGGTGCGATTTGTCGTTCAAGGTAAATATCATAGTCTAAAGGTGATATTTGGCACTCTAGGGGTTCTGGTCCGCTGGTACTATATACATATTCAATCCACCCTCTGTTTTGATAGCGAGGGGCTCTTCCTTGTTTCTGTAACCAGTCATCTGCTTTTTTTGCGGCCTGCACATGAGGAGGGATGTTCTTTTGATAGTCTGCAAGCTTGCGGCGAAGCCGTTTGCGAAATACTAGCTTCTGATCGTGCTGGCCTTCCCTGATTTCTTTAACCGTTTGGCGTATGAATTCTTTGTAGGGCTTATTTAAAAAAATTCTTTCATAGAGTGATTTTTGAAACTCTCTTGCTATCACTGTCCAATCTGTTCTAACCGTTTCAAGTCCTTTAAAAATAAGCCTATGGGGTTCATTTTTATATTCTATAAGGCCCGCATAGCGCTTTTTCGTACCTTGGTTAGAGCCTCTGACGGTGGGCATTAAAAACTTTGAATAATGATTTTCATATTCAAGCTCCAAAGCGCTATCTAATTGATACTGTTTTTGTAAGTGAGTTTTCCACCACAGGGTAACGTGTCTAGCTAAGTCTTTACCTATTGTATTAGCTTCTTCGTTTGAAGGGGAATGCTTGATCCAAACAAAGAGAGAATCTGTGTCGCCATAAATAACCTCGAAGCCTTTCTCCTCAATTAGTATGCGGGTTTGGTTCATTATAGAGTGCCCCCGCAGGGTGATAGAGCTAGGGAGTCTAAAATCAAAAAAACGACATCCTGGTGTGCCCATTACCCCATAAAACGAGTTCATTATTATTTTAATAGCCTGATCTAAAGCTTTGTTTTTATTGCTTTTTGCATCGTCTCTGGCGTCCCATAATTTTTCTATTAAAGTGGGTAGAATGGTGTTCTCTTTCTTGAAGTGGGCGCCTCTGTATCCTGGTGAAAATAATGAAATATCTTCAAGAATTTTAGGCGTGTATTCATCGTTGGCTTGCCAGTGAGTATCTGCTTCAGTTAGCCCATATGGATCAACCTTAAATGAACGAATGATGCTGGGGTATAGGCTTTTAAAATCTAATACAATGACATGTTCATATAGGCCGGGTCGGGAGTCCATTACGTAGCCGCCGGGGCTTCCTACACCTTGAGGGTCAATAGGAAGGTTGGGAGCAATATAGCCTTGTCGGTGTAGTCGTGGGAGGTAGAGGTTTTCAAAAGCCGCAACGGAACCTCCAACGCTATCTAGGGGGAGACCGGTGAGCCTTGCCCGTTCAATGGCGAAGTTAATGAGGTCTGTTTCTTCAAATATATCCCATACCAGTTTGCAGTCTTCTAGGTTGTAGGCTGCAAGAGCGGGTTTGTCTTCGTTGAAAAGGCGGATAATTTCCTGACCTCGATCATCAGGATCATGGATTAGCTTGCCTCTATTCAGCAGTTTCTGGCCAACATATTCCAATGAAAAGCTTTCAAATTGATAGGTGGCGGTCCGAAGTGTATCTATACCATCAAGTACGGCTCTGCCTGGTACCAGTACAAAGTAATGTTTATCTTCTTCATTTTCTTCATTACCGTTCGTCCTCCACTCAACGAGCTCTCTATTTCTACCCAGTGTGAATGGAATGTTTAATAACTCACATTTACGTGCAATAAACCGTAAATCAAAGTTAATGCAGTTCCAGCCAATGAGGATGTCGGGATCGTCTTGTTCAATCCAATTTAGAAATCCATGAATTAATTGGGTTTCAGTTGGGAAGAAAACTAAATTATCTTTGGGTGTATCTTCGCCTATCATTAATACCACTTTTTCTTTGTTGCTATAAATAGCAATTGAGAAAAGTTGCTCACCCGTGAATGACGTTTCTATATCGAAAGAGGCAATACTAAAAGACGGGTTGAAAGTGGCTGGTTTAATCCTGTAGTTACTGTTAGCGTTTAATGGCTGAAAGGTAATGGGGCCTGTTATAAATCGCTCCATAAGAAAACGATCTGTAGGTTTAATGTCAGCCTCAAGAGGCATAATATTAACACGGTGCAGATTTTTTAATGCTGCCCGCATAGTCTTATAGCTTTGGAAATAGAAGGCAGTAACAGTGTTCTGGTTAAACGACTTAAGATCTAATTCACGGGTTCTGAAGAGAAAAGCTGAAAGTCGTTCTTTAGCTTTAAGAGCATACTTGGTTTCAATAAAAAATAATGCTTCTTGCTGCTCCTGAATTAATAGTCTGGGGCCTTGATGTGTATGAACCCAAAATCGTAGTTCCATCTGAGGTTCTAAGTTACCCCTTGTGTCAGAATTGTTTTGCTTGGCATCTCTCCACTGACGTGTAAGTATAAATCCGCTCTCAAGTGTAGTAGGGATATTATTCTGTTGCATTGCTTGCCACTAAATTGAATCGGTCTAGGTTAAGTCAGTTTATGTTAGATCAATCTAAGTTACTTTAAAGTATTGGAGATAAAGGTTTGAACCCTGTTTATTTTGTTTTAACTATCGTTGTTATTTTTGTCGCTGTTGCAGGTGTTCGTTATTATCGCAGAAAACAGTTCGATAACCAGCCATTTCCTGATGCATGGAATGCGGTACTACACAAAAATATACCAATATACTCAAACTTGCCAGATGCTTTACAGGCACAGCTGAAGCGACTGATTAAAGTATTCGTTCGTGATAAAAAATTCTATGGTTGTGATGGTTTGATTATTACGGATGAAATCAGGCTAACTATTGCAGGGGAGGCTTGCCTCCTTATATTGAATCGTCCTACGAACGATTTTTATCAGCTTTACCATATACTGGTTTACCCCTCATCATTTATTGCTTCAAGAGAAGAACGTGGTTCTGATGGCGTGGTTTCAAAAAAAGATACTGGGTTATTAGGGGAGTCGTGGAGTCAGGGTAAAGTTATATTATCGTGGGATGATGTTATAAAAGGTGCTAAAGATTTTAGTGATGGACATAATGTTGTACTACACGAATTTGCTCATCAGTTAGATCAAGAGTCAGGCTCTACTAACGGTGCACCTCTTTTGGGTGCTGCTTCAAGCTATCAGCAGTGGGCTTGTGTTTTATCTGAAGAGTATCAGCGCTTACAGAGTGGCGCACTTATGGCTAAAATCAGTGGGGGGGTTATAGATCAATATGGTGCTACAAATCCTGCTGAGTTTTTTGCGGTAGTAACGGAAACTTTTTTTGAAAGACCTGTGCAGCTAAAAAATAAACACCCTGAGCTGTTTGAAGAAATGAAAACCTTTTATGCGGTTGATCCTAGTGACTGGGTATTGTGAAGTCGTAACCTAAGGTTATCATTAGCCCGGCAGCGCCAAAAAGTGTTAGCTCTGAGTGAACAGATTTGTATTTAATGCCTAATGATGGAACGATGGCTGGAGCGATGCCGTTTTCATTTAATGGGATCTTATCTTTATATTCACCGTCGTAGCCATGCATTAATCCGGCAGTAAGCTTTGTGTACAATAGTTGCTTGGTTGAAGGTATTGTCCAGTTATAACCACCATAGGCATACTGAGAGGGTTGGCCGAAAGAGTTTTTAAAAAAAGCTACTCCTCCTAGCCAGTTTGTATTTTTTTGGAATTCTAGGTTCACTAATTTCTGGTTGTTATTATGTTCATCTTTTGGCTCAAAATGCATGGTGTAAAGGCTGGTTTGAAAATAAAACATATCACCTTCTTCTAGCCAGTCAGCGTAAGATACTGTTGAATTTTGTGTTAAAACTATGCCCAGAAGCAGTAAAAAAATATTGCGCTTTATCATTATGTGTTTTGGCTATTATGAAGTGGAGTGACTGGGAAATTAGGAGGGCGAATTATAGACTATTTTTATGAGTTTGTGTTGTTTTTGGAAAAGAAAAAAGCCCCGTTTCAATCGCTCACTACAAGCAGGTAAAACGAGGCTTCTATTTATTAACTACGGCTTAAAGCTTATTCGTCAACAGACGCTTCAGCGGCTTTACTTGTGTAGTCATTCATCGTGTTGAAGTTCAAGTACTTGTATACTTCAGTTTCACTGCCTTCTAATTTCTTAACCGCTTCAAAGTACTCAGCTGGCGTTGGTAGTTTACCCATGATAGCACCAACAGACGCTAGCTCTGCAGATGTTAGGTAAACGTTCGCGCCGTCACCAAGACGGTTAGGGAAGTTACGAGTCGAAGTAGACAGTACAGTTGTGTTAGCTGCAACACGTGCTTGGTTACCCATGCATAGTGAACAGCCAGGAACTTCTGTACGTACGCCAGCAGTACCAAACGTGTTGTAGTAGCCTTCTTCCATCAACTGAGCTGCATCCATCTTAGTAGGTGGAGTCATCCAGAAGCGAGTCTTTAGAGGCTCTTTATTGGCACTTAGAAGTTTACCCGCTGCACGGAAGTGACCGATGTTAGTCATACAAGAACCGATGAATACTTCATCAACCTTAGTGCCTGACGCATCTGAAAGAAGTTTTGCATCATCAGGGTCGTTAGGGCAACAAACGATAGGCTCTTTGATATCAGCTAAATCGATTTCAACGATGTGCTTATATTCTGCATCTGCATCTGCTTGAAGAAGGTTAGGGTTAGCCAACCAAGCTTCCATAGATTTAGCGCGACGCTCAAGTGTGCGAGGGTCACCATAACCTTCAGCAATCATCCAGCGAAGCATAGTGATGTTAGAGTTTAGATACTCAGTAACCGCTTCTTCAGAAAGCTTGATAGAGCAACCAGCAGCAGAACGCTCAGCAGATGCATCAGACAATTCAAATGCTTGCTCAACAGTTAGATCGTCTAGACCTTCAATTTCTAGTACACGGCCAGAGAATTCGTTGATCTTACCTGCTTTTTCAACAGTCAAAAGACCTTGCTTGATGCCGTAGTAAGGGATCGCGTGTACCAAGTCACGTAAAGTGATGCCTGGGTTTAGCTTGCCTTTGAAACGAACCAAGATTGACTCAGGCATATCAAGCGGCATAACACCTGTCGCTGCTGCGAAAGCAACCAAGCCAGAACCAGCAGGGAAAGAGATACCCATTGGGAAACGAGTATGTGAATCACCACCTGTACCTACTGTGTCAGGAAGCAACATACGGTTCAACCAAGAGTGAATTACACCGTCACCAGGACGAAGTGCTACACCGCCACGTGTTTGGATGAAGTCAGGCATAGTATGCTGCATTTCAACATCAACCGGCTTAGGATAAGCGGCTGTGTGACAGAAGGATTGCATTACTAGGTCAGACTGGAAACCAAGACAAGCCAAATCTTTCAATTCGTCACGAGTCATTGGGCCAGTAGTATCCTGAGAGCCGACTGTAGTCATCTTAGGCTCACAGTAAGTGCCGGGGCGTACGCCTTGGCCTTCAGCTAGACCGCAAGCGCGCCCAACCATTTTCTGAGCTAAAGAGAAGCCTTTAGTTGACTCAGCTGGATCAACAGGAAGGCGGAATATGTCAGTAGCGCCAAGACCTAAAGCTTCACGAGCCTTAGAGGTCAATCCACGACCGATGATTAGGTTGATACGGCCGCCGGCTTGAACTTCGTCAAAAATCACTTCAGATTTGATGGTGATTTCAGAAATTGTTTCGCCTGCTTCGTTCAATATCTTGCGATCGTATGGACGAATCTCAACAACGTCACCCATATGGATGTCATCAACAGGCGCTTCAAAAACGAGTGCGCCAGCATCTTCCATAGTGTTGAAGAAGATAGGAGCTACTTTAGAACCGAAACAAACACCGCCAGTGCGCTTGTTAGGTGTGCCCGGCATGTCGTCGCCGAAGAACCAAAGTACAGAGTTAGTTGCAGACTTACGAGAAGAGCCTGTACCTACAACGTCACCGATAAACGCAACTGGAAGGCCTTTTGCTTTAAGGGCTTCAATGTCACCCATTGGGCCTGTTACGCCGTGCTCTTCTGGCGTGATGCCGTCACGAGTCATTTTGAATGCAGCGCGAGCGTGTAGCGGGATATCAGGACGAGACCATGCATCAGGAGCAGGTGAAAGGTCATCAGTGTTAATTTCGCCAGTTACTTTGTAGATAGCCATTTTAGTGCTTTCAGCAACTTTATCGCGGCTAGTGAACCATTCGGCATTAGCCCAAGATTCCATAACGTCTTTAGCAACAGCGTTGCCAGCTTTCATTTTGTCTTCAACGTCGTTGAACGCATCAAACATAAGCAAGGTATGCTTAAGTTCTTTACCTGCAAGTTCAGCTAAAGCAGCAACGTCTAACATTTCTACTAAAGTAGATATGTTGTAACCACCTTGCATCATACCTAAAAGTTGTACTGCTTTTTCTTTGCTAACCAATGAAGACTCAGCTTCACCTTTAACAATAGCAGTTAAGAACGCCGCTTTAACATAAGCTGCTTCGTCTACACCTGGAGGGATACGGTTTTCAAGAAGGTCAACTAATGTTGCTTCTTCACCAGCTGGTGGATTCTTAAGTAATTCTACAAGTCCAGCTGTTTGTTCAGCGTTAAGCGCCTTTGGTGGTACACCTTCTGCTGCACGTTCTGCAACGTGTTTACGGTATGCTTCTAGCACGATTTAAACCCTCGTCAGTTCCTGAGTCCGGACGACTATTTATGGTCGTCTCGGGATGTAGTTGACTGATGTATAAGTACAAGATACATCAGTCGTAATCTTTAGTGCGCGGTATTTTACAGGATTTTAACTAAAAAGTTAAGTTCTGGGTGATCTGAATCAATGAGCTTAGGAATGCTTATAAGTGGTGCAGGTGTGGTTGTTATGTACTATTTAAGTGCCTATTGAAATGTAATTGTAGGAGCGGCTCTAAGCCGCGATAGGTGTGGTGCGTTCCTACAAGTGTTTAAATGGGGTAGCTCTGCAGATTCAATTCGCCGTCACTTAACGCTTCTATAAACCAAACATCTTTATCCCAATCTCCAAGAACGATGCGTTTGCAGGTTTTACCTTCAACATCAAGTTCATGTATGGCGGGGCGGTGAGTATGACCATGAATAAGTGTGGCTACATTTCCATCTTTTATAGCTTGTACAACATCTTCAGGTTTAACATCCATTATTTCTTGTGTCTTGCCTTTATTTTTTGCCTGGCTGATAGCGCGAAGCTGTTGTGCAACGAGCTGCCTCTCAGGAAGGCTTCTCTTAAGAAACATGGTTTGCCATTCTTCATTTCGCATGCTTTTACGAAATTTTATGTACTCAACATCGTGTGAGCATAAGCTATCACCATGCATCAGGAGTACATCTTGACCATAAAGGTTAATTACCGAAGGGTCGCTTAGTAGGGTGGCACCCGTTTCTTCGCAAAATAGTTGGCCCATTAAGAAGTCTCGGTTGCCATGCATTAGAAATAGTTGGGTTCCCGAATCTATTAACTTTTTTAGAGCCTCTTTAACGCTTACTTGCAAGGGTGTATTTTCATCATCACCAATCCATGCTTCGAAAAAATCGCCTAATATATATAGGCTTTCTGCATTGCTGGCTTTGTTAGTGAGAAAATCAAAAAACGCCTCGATAATATCGGGGCGTTTCTCCTCAAGGTGTAAATCTGAGATGAATAGAGTTGTCATTACTCGGCAGAGTCTTCTTCAGTTTCTGTAGGTTCTACAAATTCTGCAGACTCAATGATAACGTCGTCTACTGGTACATCTTGATGTCCAGCGGCCATTGTCGTAGGTACGCTTTTGATTTTTTCAACAATATCCATACCTTCAACGACTTTACCGAATACTGCATAACCCCAGCCTTCAGCTGTTTCAGATGTGTGATCTAGAAAGCCGTTATCCTTAACGTTTATAAAGAACTGTGCAGAGGCAGAGTGTGGGTCCATGGTTCTTGCCATAGCAAGTGTGCCATTAAGGTTGCTAAGGCCGTTATTCGCTTCGTTTTTGATGGTTGCCTGAGTTTCAGTTGGTGTCATGCCAGGCTTGAAGCCGCCACCTTGAACCATGAAATTACTAATGACTCGATGAAATATTAAACCGTTGTAAAAGCCGTCACGAACATTTTGCTCGAAGTTTTTAGCGGTAACGGGTGCTTTTTCGTAATCAAGCTCAACAGAGATGTCACCGAAGTTGGTTTTTAATACGATCATCGAATTGTCCTGTAAATTAATTAATGGGTTATTAGTTACGCTATTGTAAATAATTATCGAGATAAACAAAATGCTTACAGCTAAGCAAATCTACTCTTTAATAATTTAATTTCGCGCAGTAAAGTGATTTTTTATTGTATATAATGTGCCAAAGCAAGTTTAACTCTTGCAGATTTTAGTCATAAGCGCATCCATTAAACAAAATTAGGCATGATTAAGTAAATTATATGGCGACCTCTGAATCGAAAGTATCAAGCAACTTTATTCGAAACATCATTGAAGAAGATGTAAAAAATAATAAACAGGAGAAGGTGGTCACTCGTTTCCCGCCTGAGCCGAATGGCTATCTTCATATTGGTCATGCACGCTCTATTTGGCTTAACTTCGGTATGGCTGAAGAGTTTGGTGGTGAGTGTAATCTACGTTTTGATGATACCAACCCTGAAAAAGAAGATCAGGAGTATGTAGATGCCATTAAAGAAGATGTTAAGTGGTTAGGGTATCAATGGTCTGGTGAAGTGAAATATGCCTCTGATTATTTTGATCAGTTTTACGCATGGGCGCTTGATTTAATAAAGGCGGGTAAAGCCTACGTTTGCGATTTGTCTGCAGAGGAGTCTAGTGAGTATAGAGGGTGGGCAACCAAGCCAGGTAAAGATAGTCCTTATCGCAACCGTTCTGTTGAAGAGAATCTTTTACTGATTGAAAAAATGCGTACAGGTGAGTTTGATGAAGGTGCATGCGTTCTTAGAGCCAAAATAGACATGGCTTCGCCTAACATGAATTTACGTGACCCTATTATGTACCGCATCAGAAAGGTTCCTCACCATCAAACGGGTGATAAGTGGTGTATTTATCCTAATTACGATTTTGCACATGGTCAGGAAGATTCTATAGAAGGTATTACTCACTCCATTTGTACGCTTGAGTTTCAGAATAACCGCCCATTATATGAATGGTATTTAGAACATTTGCCTGTACCCAGTACTCCGCATCAGTATGAGTTTGGCCGTTTGAATCTCAATTACACCATTACTAGTAAGCGTAAACTTAAGCAGCTTGTTGATGAGGGTTGTGTAAATGGTTGGGATGATCCTCGTATGCCGACGGTTTCTGGTATGCGTCGTAGAGGTTACACGCCAGAGTCATTAAAAACATTTTGCGACATGGTGCCTGTTAGTAAAAGTAATAGCGTTATTGATGTGGCCCTACTTGAACGTGCCATTAGGGATGATCTTAACGAAAGCGCACCTAGGGCTATGTGTGTAATGAACCCTCTAAAGCTGATTATTACTAATCTTACTGAGGGCGAAACGGAAGAAATGGTTGCGCCATCTCATCCAAGTAAACCAGAGTTAGGTGAGCGAAAGTTACCTTTTACTAGTGAGATTTTAATTGATAAAAGCGACTTCACAGAAGATGCAACTCTCTCAAGAAAGAAATTTAAGCGACTCGTTTTAGGTGAATGGGTACGTTTAAGAGGTGCTTATATTATTAAAGCCGATGAAGTTATTAAGGATGATTCCGGAGAGATTATTCAGGTTAATGCTTCTTTGGTGCCTGATACTGTAGGTAATGATGCGCCCGAAGGCGTAAGGCCTAGAGGGGTTATTCATTGGGTCTCGGCTGAATACGGTGTTAAGGCTGAGGTGCGTTTGTATGATCGTCTCTTTAATCATTCAGAGCCTGACAAGGGCGAAGATGGTTTTATGGTGCATATTAACTCGGATAACTTAACGGTTATTAATGCGGTGATTGAGCCTTCGGCTGCTGGGTGCGCACCTGAGTCAAGGTTCCAGTTTGAGCGTGAAGGTTATTTTGTTGCTGACCGCTATGATCATTCAGCTGAAAAGCCTGTTTTCAATCGGACTATAGGCTTAAGGGATACCTGGGCTGGTAAGTAGTCAATTTGAAAAATAGTAAAAAACGAGGCATGGCCTCTATATTGTTGTTATTTATTTAGGATGTTCATTAATGTCGCTTCAAATTTTTAATACATTAACTCGCAAAAAAGAAGTCTTTGTTCCTTTAGAAGAAAATAAGGTAAAGATGTATGTGTGTGGAATGACAGTTTATGATTACTGTCATTTGGGGCATGCGAGGGTGTTGGTTTCATTTGATGTGATCGTGCGTTATTTAAGGTCGAAAGGCTATGATGTTAACTATGTTCGTAATATCACAGATATCGACGACAAAATTTTAAATCGAGCTAATGAGAATGGTGAGTCATTTACCGCTTTGACTGAGCGTTTTATTGATGCAATGCATGAAGATGAGATGCGTCTGAGTGTTAAAAGTCCAGATTCTGAGCCGAAAGCAACAGCGCATATGGTGGAAATCCTAGCCATGATTCAGCAGTTGATCGATAACGGATATGCTTATGCTGCAGATAATGGAGATGTTTATTATTCGGTAAATAAATTTGCTACCTATGGGCAGCTATCTAAAAAGAATCCTGAAGAATTGCTTGCAGGTGCCCGAATTGATGTTGATGACTCAAAGAAAGACCCGAGAGATTTTGCTCTTTGGAAGTCGGCCAAGTCAGGTGAGGTGAGTTGGGATAGCCCGTGGGGGGAAGGGCGACCAGGTTGGCATATTGAGTGTTCCGCGATGTCCACTTGCTGCTTGGGTAATACTTTCGATATTCATGGTGGTGGGCCAGATTTGCCATTTCCGCATCATGAAAACGAAATAGCGCAGTCTGAGGGAGCGACAGGTCAGAAGTATGTCAATTACTGGATGCATGCAGGTGCAATACGCGTTAATAAAGAGAAAATGTCCAAGTCTTTGGATAATTTTTTCACTATTCGTGATGTATTGGAAAGTTACCCGGCTGAAGTGGTTCGCTACTTTTTGGTTTCAAGTCATTATAGAAGTCAGGTTGATTATTCTGAAAGTAGTCTTAAAGAAGCGCAATCTGCATTGTCACGACTTTATACTGCTTTAAGAGATGTTTCTGTTGATGGTGATGTGGTTGATAGCTCTGATTTGACTGAGTCGTATAAGGCCCGATTTGAAAAGGCCATGGATGATGATTTTAATACGCCGGAAGCCCTGGCTGTGATGTTTGATTTAGTGAAAGAGCTAAATAAGTCTAAGGCTAATAATGATGGGAATACTAATCAATTGGCTGCAGCGCTTCGTAGTTTGGGGGAGTTGTTGGGGATTCTTCAGTTGGATGCGGAAACGTTCTTGAAGTCTGCTGGCGGTTTTGATAATGATGCTATTTCAGAAGAAGAAATCGAAAAGCTAATCGCTGATAGATTGGCGGCTCGAAGTAATAAAGAATGGGCAGAGTCAGATCGTATTAGGGATTATCTAAAAGACAACGGTGTAATTCTTGATGATAGAAAAGAAGGAACCGTCTGGAGGCGAGGCTAGGTTTACTTTTTAGATTTACCTTGCAGGCCGTAATCTGCAAGGTAATAATTATGAAGCTAGCTACTTTGGCTCAAGAGTGAAGCTCATTAGCAGCGTACAGCGTATTCTCCATTAACGTAGCAACTGTCATTGGGCCAACACCGCCTGGAACGGGGGTGATCCATCCAGCTCTATCTTTTGCAATATCAAATTCAACATCACCTACCAGTTTTCCAGTATCTAATCGATTAATACCTACATCAATTACCGTGGCGCCAGGTTTAATCCATTCACCTTTAACTAGGCCGGGAATGCCAACAGCAACAACAACTATATCTGCTTTGGATACTTTCTCTGCTAAATTCTCTGTGAAGCGGTGCGTGGTTGTAACTGTGCAGCCAGCAATAAGGAGTTCAAGTCCCATTGGTCTGCCTACTATATTAGACGCGCCAACAATTACGGCGTCTTTTCCTCTAATGGCTACGCCTGTACTTTCAAGGAGTGTCATTATTCCTTTAGGCGTGCAGGGACGTAAAAGCGGAATTCTTTGTGCTAATTTGCCGATGTTAAACGGGTGGAAGCCGTCTACGTCTTTATCGGGTCTGATTTGCTCGAGTATCTTATCTGCATTTAAGTGTTTGGGTAGGGGGAGTTGGACGAGTATTCCGTCAATCTCATGCTCTTCATTAAGTCTGTCTATTAAAACCTCTAGCTCTTCCTGTGTGGCGGTAGGGTCTAGTTTATAAGAGCGGGAAACAAAGCCTACTTCTTCGCAGGCATTTGTTTTATTTCTAACATAAACTTGTGAGGCTGGGTCCTCACCCACTAAGACCACAGCAAGGCCTGGAGCACGCATGCCTTTGTTAATTCTTTCTTTAACTCCCTGTGCTACTTTCTTTCGTACTGATGCAGCAATGGCTTTGCCATCAATGAGTTTTGCGCTCATGTTTATGTTATCGCCTGTTGTTAAGGTTAATAGATTGGGTGAATAGATGGTGTTTAAAGTTTGGCTTATTTTCTCATGCTGGTGCCTGAATAAAAAGAGTTGATTAATCCTTATACTAAAAGAATATTCATATTAAAAAAAATGAATTGAGTGGTTGACGAGGTAGGTAAGCGTCTGTATTATTCGCGCCATCTTCACTGAGACGCAAAAAGAAGACGACGGGGTATAGCGCAGTCTGGTAGCGCGCCTGCTTTGGGAGCAGGATGTCGGGAGTTCGAATCTCTCTACCCCGACCA
>ENA-OSET01002787-OSET01002787.1-sediment-metagenome-genome-assembly--contig:-NODE-2787-length-16532-cov-28.782680_pt1 | contig 16532 bp, 16 predicted proteins | sample MGYA00237882_ERZ534229 | MGnify/ENA primary metagenome ERZ534229 (study PRJEB26408, sample SAMN06266212) | sediment metagenome | isolation source: Hudson Canyon methane seep mesocosm | place... | reverse complement strand
TTAGGCGGACCTCTTCATCGTTATAGTGCATTACTTATATTAGTTTTTATGCTGTACCTCGTTATATCAATATTCGTGTCGGTTTTTAGTCGGCAGGCCGAAGCAAAACAAGGATATGAAGATGCACAGTTTCAACTGAATAAATATCAATCAATCGTTGCAAACCAAGATATATATGAAGCTGAAAATCAGGCATTAACTACGATGCTGGTACACGATTCACGCTATCTTAGCGCAAAAAATAAATCATTAGCGTTGGCTGAAATCCAGCAAGAGTTACGACAACTTATCCAGCAAGCAGGCGCTAATTTAGTTAGTATGCAGATTGATAAAGTTAAAGATGATGCTGAAACCGGTATTTTGCCTGTTACGACGAAGCTGCATTTACGGTTAAGTGACGAAGCCTTGGTGAATTTAATGCACCAGCTTGAAAGTCGCCAGCCGATGGGCTTTATTTATAATATGAAGATTAAACCTCAAGCTTCTCGAGGGAAAAAACGGTCTAATTCTGAACATATAACATTAGATACACATATTGAATACACCACGTTTATGGATAAACATGATGACAGTTAAAGTGATTTCTTGGGGCTTAATGGCAAGCTGTATCGTGTTAACTACTGGAGTATTCTTACCTTATCAGCATGATGAAAATTACAATGCCTCGGATAACTCCGAGAAGACATCGCAGCATGTTAGCCTACAAATTAAGTCACCTCAACAATATCAGCCTGCTGAACTCAACCATTATTCTGCAATTATAGAATTCCCATTATTTAACCCACTTCGCCATCTAACAAAAGAAGAGCCGATTAAACTTTCTAACACTGTTGAAAATACGGTAGTTAAAGTTATGCCAAACCCACCACAATTGGTTGGTGTCATGACTGTGGATGAGGTCGAAATGGCTTTTGTTTTAGGAAAAGGTGATTCTGAGGTGGTGAGTTTAGAGCAAGGGGAGAAGTATAAGGACTGGACCTTAACAACGATTGAGGGAACGCAGATTGTAATGTCATATGACGACACTGAAACAGTGATTGAAATGAAATGGTTAGGTAAAGATATTTTACAAGCCGGTAGTGTTGGAGATGAGGCAAGAACAAGGATACAAAGCAAAGCTCCATCAGCTTCGCCACATAATAAACCTCGCGCACCATCGATTGAAGCACAAGATAGACTAGCAAGACAGTTAGAAAATAGTATTTAATGTGCGACAAATTTGATTGTTGCAGTATGAGTTTTAAGAGATAAATATGATAAAGATGCAAGTTTTTAACAAAATGGGCGGCAACCAAAAAAATCGCCAGCCAATAAGCATATTGGCTTTAGTAGTCACATCGTTATTATTGTTACAACTAGGCGGTTGCGTAGAAAATTCACTGAGGAAACAGCATCGACCATTACCAGAACTTAATGGTGGAGAGTGGGAAGCCATTAAGGACGTTGATAATAATGAAACGTCTATTGCCGAAAGTAAGCAGGCTGTGCCGGCAGTTAAACCGGTAATTGAAATTCAAACGGGTAATGAAAGTTATTTGGGCAAAGAACGAATACATGATGCAAAACAAATTAGAGTTGATGATGAAGGTATTAACTTAAACTTCCAAGATCTTGATTTGCAAGCCTTTGTTCAGGCAGTGCTGGGTGATGCATTAAAACAAAACTATGTAATTGATCCCGCGGTGAGCGGCACGGTAACCATTCAAACGGTTCGCCCTTTGCCAGAAGATAGTTTACTGGGGGTATTGCAAGAAGTACTAACCCTCAATGGTGCAACGATGGTATTAAATGATGGTCGCTATCGTATTCTGCCATTAAGTAAAGCTGCACAACTGCCATTAGTTACACGAGTTAAACGTTTACAAAATCAAGGTTATGGCTTGCAAATTGTGCCGTTGCAATTTATTGGTGCGACAGAAATGGCGCAAATTTTACAACCGAGCATGAAAACACAAGGCGTGGTTTATACCGATAAACGACGGAACTTATTGATTTTATCTGGTAGTGAAGCATTGATTACCAGCATGATGGATATGATTAATATTTTTGATGTTGATTGGCTTGCCGGCAAATCAATTTCTTTATTTTCTCTGCGTTATGTCGAACCTGCTGTCTTGGTTAAGGAATTAGAGCTTACTCTTGATGGCAGTAATGGTGAGTTATTTGACGGTGTTGTACGTTTAATACCGATCGAGCGAGTTAATGGCATTTTGGTGGTGAGTAATACACAGAAATATTTACAAGAACTAACCACATGGATAAAACGCCTAGATGTATCTAATAACAAAGTCGATAAACGTTTATTTGTCTATCACCTTAAAAATACTAAGGCTGTTGATGTCGCAGCGACATTAACCAATATCTTCCAGGCGAGCAATACATCAGAGACCATTAGGCGTAATGCACAGGTTTTACCAACGGATAGTGCGGTGACGATAGGAGGTGCTACAGGAGATCCTGATGGTCCTGGAGGACTTAGTGGTTCTGGCTCTGCAACAACTAGTGCTAGCATTTCGATTTCAGAAGGTTCGGATATTAATATTATTGCTGATGAAGTGAGTAATACCTTAGTTATATTAGGTACAGCACGTGAATATGAAATGGTCGAGTCAGCCATTGAGAAATTGGATATATTGCCAAAACAAGTACTGGTCGAAGCAACGATACTTGAGGTAGGTTTATCAGGCGACTTGAACTTTGGCGTTGAGTGGTTCTTTAAGAATAATAGTATTGGTGGAAATAAGAGTGGCCTAGGTCAGTTAAGTTTGGGTACTGATGGTATTGCTGCACAAGCCCCCGGCTTTTCTTATAGCGTGATTGACGGTGTTGGTGATATTCGCCTTGTAGTGAATGCGCTGGAGTCTAAAACCAATGTTAAGGTTATATCTTCACCATCAATAATGGTGTTGGATAATAAAACAGCAAGCATCAATATCGGTGATGAAATACCGGTACCGACGAGACAATCGACTAGTAATTTAGATCCAGATGCACCAACCGTGAATGAAATTCAATACCGAAATACCGGGGTTTTGCTGGAAATTTCACCGCGCATTAATGCAGGTGGCTTAGTCACTCTTGAGGTCAAGCAAGAAGTGAGTGATGCCATTACTACAGAAACATCAGGTCTTGATGCACCAACAATTCAGCAACGTACCATTGAAAGTACTGTGGCGATACAAAATGGTCAAAGTGTCATTTTGGGTGGTTTGATTCGTGATAAACAAGAAGATAGTAAAAGTGGTGTACCAATCTTAAGTCACCTTCCTGTCGTCGGTAATTTGTTTAGTCAAACGTCAAATAGTGATCGACGTACAGAATTATTGGTTGTATTGACGCCACATGTGATTTCCAATCCGGTTGAAGCACGTGAGATTACTGATGAGTTCCGTGAAAAATTAGTTCGTCCTACAGAGAAGTTCTGATGAGCTAACACTTATGAATGAGACCATAGAAAAATTAACATCTGCTTTGCAGGATTATCGAGGCATGGATAATGAAGTATTGCAGTTGGTGAATACTGAGCTTGATCAAGATGCAGATTTAAACCAAACATTACTATCGGTGGCTAACTTTTCTGCCGAAGACATTGTTCAATTTTACGCCGAAGTGCTTAATTTGGAGGTGTTTGGTAGCAAGGAGCTAGCACTTGAAGTTGTATCACCCAGTGTGAGTTTGAAATTCAGTCGTAACTATAATGTCGTATCTTTAGAGTCTGATGAAGAACAAATGAGAGTAGTAACGGCTACTCCCTATGATCCCTATCCCCAAAAAGCTATTGCCTTAGCCAGTGGCAAAGAAGTCAAAATGTGTTTGGCTGCGCCAGAGTTAATTAGTCGCACGATAGAAAAAGCTAGTGCTGATGAAGCATCAATTTCTGAGCTATCGGATCAATTAGAGCAAGATTTGTCATTTTCGGAAGATGGTGATATCGACAGGTTGAAAGATCTCGCCAGCGAAGCACCAATAGTCCGTTTGGTCAATGTCATTGTTTCACAAGCGATGGAATTGCGAGCTTCAGATATTCATATTGAACCGTTTGAAAAACGTTTACGGGTTCGGTATCGCATTGATGGAGTATTACGCGAAGTTGATTCTCCCCCAACACATTCAATTGCAGCCATTATTTCGCGAATTAAGATCATGGCTAAGCTTAATATCGCTGAACGACGTTTACCACAAGATGGCCGCATACAAATGCGATTGCAAGCACAGCAAATTGATTTGCGTGTATCAACCGTGCCATCACTCTTTGGTGAAAGTGTCGTTATGCGTATTCTTGATCAAGAACAGTTGGTCTTAAGATATGAGCAATTAGGTTTTGGTAAAGTCAATATCCAACGGTTTCAAAAGCTGATTCAGCGTCCACACGGCATCATTTTAGTCACCGGGCCAACAGGTAGTGGTAAAACAACCAGTCTTTATACCGCCTTATCAAGCATTAATTTACCCAATAAAAAAATCATGACTGTTGAAGACCCCATTGAATATCAACTGGATGGCATCATGCAAATGCAGGTCAAACCATCAATTGGCCTTGGGTTTTCTGAAGCATTACGCGCTATTGTTCGTCAAGATCCAGATACCATCATGATTGGTGAAATGCGGGATCATGAAACTGCGAGTATCGCGATACAATCGGCCTTAACCGGTCACTTGGTATTCTCCACATTGCATACCAATGATGCAGGTAGTGCGATCACTCGTTTATTAGATATGGGTGTTGATGATTATTTAATTACCTCCACGGTGGCGGGGATTGTTGCTCAACGTTTAGTTAGAACCTTATGTCAACGTTGCAAACAACAAATTACACCGTTAGCTGAAGTTATTGCTGAATTTAAACTCGATCAATATGGCATTAGTTCTCCGAAGCTTTATGAACCAGTTGGTTGTCCTGAGTGTAGTGGTAGTGGTTACAAAGGCCGTACTGTAATTTTGGAACAAATGGAAATGAGTCCAGCGCTACGGAAAAAAATACTATCACGTGCAGACGGTACCACTATACAAAACCAAGCAGTTAGTGACGGTATGAGTACCATGCGGATGGATGGCATTTATAAAGCCTTAACGGGCGTGACTTCACTTGAAGAAGTGGTCAATGCTACTCAGGATACGTAAATCGTGCCATTGTATTACTACAAGGCCTTAACGGCTGACGATAAGATGTTAGAAGGCCAGATGGAAGCGGCAACAGAAAATATCGTTATCAGTAAATTACAGGAAATGGGATATTTTCCTGTCTCAACACAATCGGCTATTGAAAAAGAATCAGCGAAGAATGATTTTTTCAAGAAAGATATTTCCCAACTAGAAGTCATGCTATTCACTCAAAAACTTGCAGTCACTATGAAAGCAGGTTTGACGTTGGATGCTGCTTTAGCGTTACTGATCGAAACAGCTGACTCAGAACGTTTAAAGTCCATGCTGGAAAAGGTAACAACAGCGATTCATAACGGTGTGGCGTTATCAGATGCCTTGCAACAACATTCAACATCATTTGATCGCTTTTATATGAATACCTTACGAGCCGGTGAAGCCGCGGGTACTTTAGATGTAGTCTTAGCTCGCTTAACCAAACATTTAGAACGTAGCCGTGCAACACAAAAAAGTGTGCAAGCTGCACTTACGTATCCTATGATTTTAATGGCAGTAGCAGCCATTACCTTATCAATATTACTTGTGTACGTGGTGCCACAATTTCAAGCTTTATTTGAAGATATGGGGCAGGCATTACCGCTGCCCACACAAATTGTTATTGCCCTTGCTGATGGTTTTAAACACTACGGATGGATTGCGGCCATCATGATTGTTGCTTTGGTATTCGTTATCAAGCAAATGATGCGTGATAGCAAAAAGCGAGTGCCAATTGATAAATTGATGTTAAAAATACCATTGGTTTCTGAAATGATCGTACGGCTTGAAGTCTCACGTTTTAGTCGAACTCTGGCCACGTTATTAAGCAATGGAGTGCCAATGTTGAATGCGTTAAATGTCGTTTCTGGGAGTTTAAATAATTCTGTTATGCGGCAATTAATAAACAGCGTCAAAAATAGTGTGCAAGAAGGGGTTGATATTGCAGCTACCTTAAAAAAACAACCGTTGTTCCCTCCGATGGCCGTACAACTTATTCAGGTGGGCGAAGAAACAGGTGAACTTGTACCAATGTTAGAGCAAGTGGCTGATATTTATGATGATGAATTGCAAGATTCTATTCAGCGATTCTTATTATTATTAGAACCGTTAATGATTATCGGATTGGGCGTCATCGTTGCAGGCATTATTATTTCAATATTATTAGCGATGTTTGCTTTGAATGATTTTGCTGCTTAGTGATGTATAGAAAGTTTAAACGAAGGGAATACAGATTGATGAAAACAAAAAATAGTGGTTTCAGTTTGATTGAGCTATTGGTTGTATTAGTAATTTTAGGTTTGCTAATGGGCGTAGTGGCACCGCAGGTAATGAAAAATGTGGGCAAAGCAAAATCAGATTCTGCTCGATTGCAAGTTGCTGACTTAGGTGCGGCATTAGATCTTTATTATCTAGAAACTGGAGACTATCCAAGCACAGAACAAGGTTTGAGTGCATTGATTACGCAACCAGAAGATAGTGCAAATTGGAATGGTCCTTATTTGAAAAAGAAAAAGGTACCAAAAGATCCATGGAACCGTGATTTTCAATATAAATCGCCTGGCGAAAACGGCAGTTATGATTTATATACTTTAGGTAAAGATAATAAAACTGGCGGCAATAAAGAGGACGCAGATATTCTAAGCTGGGAATAACAATGAAAAAACGGCTATCAGGTTTTTCATTAATCGAGCTGCTAATTGTATTGACGATCACCATCAGTATATTGGTTCTCGCAGCACCACGTTTAAATGGCACCTTAGATAGCCTACAAGTTAAAAAACTCTCACGAGAAATAGTAGCGTCACTTCGTGCAACACGCTCACAAGCTATTTCAAAAGGTCAAGATGGCACATGGTTGCTTGATCTTGATAAACATTATTTTCAATATGGCCGTGAAAATACCAAAGTATCTTATGCTGATGACATAAAGCTTATATTAACGACAGCCTCTAAAGAACAAGTGTCCGATACGGTTGCTCGTATACGTTTTTTCCCCGATGGCAGTGCTACGGGTGGCGAGATAAAGTTAAGCCAAGGCAAGTTTAATTATTCAATTCATATTGATTGGCTAACTGGCCGAGTCAAAATTTATGAATAAATATCGTTTACAAGGTCTAATGCAACGTAAAACTCAAACTGGGTTTTCATTACTAGAAACCCTGGTTGCGTTTGCTGTTTTAATTCTTGTGCTTTCTGTCACTATGCAGATATATGGCAGTGGTTCACGTTCTAGTCGTTTAACACATGAATATGCTCAAGCAACAATGATTGCTCAAACAAAACTAGCTGAATTACAGACTGGCCAAGATGAATTAAGTGGTACGGAAATGGAGCGATACCATTGGCAAGCGCAACTACAGAAAGCTAATTATTCTGACCCGGGTATGCAGGATGATTATCACCGTCCATTTGTTGCCAATGATGTGAGTGTAACGGTTAACTGGCAAAGCATGGGTAAACAGCGACAGGTTAAGCTTGATACGGTGCAGTTGGTGAATGACTAATGGCCGTTTTGAACTTAAAAAAGTGTAATAAAAAACACGACGAAGCTGGATTCACTCTTGTAGAAATTCAAATTGCGATTTTAATTTTATTGCTCATTGTTGCGGTATTGATGGGCGGACTGCAATTATCAGCAAAAACAAATAATGCTGCTGAAAAACTGGCAGAAAGAAGTGCTGACATACGTATAGTTTCTCGTCTGCTACAACAACAAGTCAGCAATATTATTCCATTAAAAGCATTAGAAAATAGTAAAAGTAAACTCATATTTGACGGTGAACAAGACAGTATCTATTACATGGGCTATTTGTCTGAGAAAGTGGTGAAGGGCGGCCCGTGGTTTATTCATTTATATCAAAAAAATAAACAATTACTTTTAGACTACAAAGCTTTTGACAATACAAAGTCGATGCAGAGAAATAAATCAGAAGATTTTGAACAAGTTGTCGTATTAGAACATCTTGATGAGTTAATTATTGATTATCAATCAGACAATGATATTTGGACATCGCATTGGGGTGATGATCATAATATGCCGAAGTTAGTTAGAGTTAAACTTAGCCAAGATAATATCCCTTGGCCAACAATCACTATTCCACTTTATAGCTATGCTGCTACAGATACACCATTTCATGTACTGCAAGTCCAATAGCTTCACTTGCGTAGCAACCGTATAGATACCTTCTCTTGAATCACAAACTCGTAATTAGCTGAATTGAACCAGTAACAAGTTAATCTTACCATTGTTAAAATATGGCTATTATTTGTTGAGCTAGATCTGAGTTTTCATAAAAAGAGCACGGATTGAACACGTAGCTAATGCAAAATGTGACATTCATCAGGGAAATAACAGGGGGTTCAGTTAAAGTTGTCACCCAATAATAAATATTGGGATGAGTACCTATTTGAGTGACTGTCCTAAAAATTCAAGGGATGATTAAATGGGCACACTTAAGCTTACACCGATGAGCGATAAAATCAGACAACAATTAGAAAAAGCACTGTTATTTATAGATGGACATTTAGAACAAAAAATTACTGTTGTAGAGGTTGCTGCATATGCTGGAATATCGAGCTTTCATTTTCAGCGTTTATTTAACACCTACTTTGGTGAAACGCTGAGTCAATATGTATTGCATCAACGTTTGGATTTTGCAGCAAAAATATTGATACATCAAAATAAGCTAAGCATTGCTGAGCTTGCAAATAGGCTAGGGTTTGAAAGTCATCGTAGTTTTTCGCGTGCCTTTAAAAAGCAACATAATATTAGTCCGAGTTCTTATCGAAACTCACCTAACAGCGCCAAACTCAAACATCATAAATCGCAAGATTCCATCAATGCTGTTACGGGCCGAAAGAAAAGCGCTTTTCAAATCACTGTAACTGAGCATCCGAAGTTATGGATCAATCATAAAAGCACAAAATGCAACCATCACGGTGAAATTCTTAAAGAAAACATTGATCATGTCAATGATGAATTCAGCGAATTATTGACAAAAAAGAACACAAGTTTTATTGGTTTAGCGAGTGCGAGTTCTATCGCATACTCAGCTAAGCCTCACACATTAAATGATGAGTTTAACTGCTTATTATATGGTGGCATATACAATAGCAAACAGGGAAATCATTGGAGTAGCGACTGGCTTGAAGTTGACGCTGGCCTATGGGCAGTTTGCACACATAAAGGTGGCTACGAATACTCATCTCAGGCTTGGAACAAGCTTATAGGGGCATGGCTGCCAGAATCGGGTTATGAGCTGAGGGATACTATACACTTTAGCCTTTTTGAAAACTTAGCTACACAAGTACAAAAACCAAGTGATTTATTAACACATATTTATTTACCAATAAAAGAAGGTAGCTCTGCACAGCTATAATTCTATACTAATTAAACTCGAGCCATGGTGTTGCATAGTGCTAACACTCAGCTCGCACACCTCTTCAATTTTCCTGCATCAGCTCACTAGCTTCACAGATAAATTTCATCCATAACTGCTTTTGAAAAACCACTAGTTATTTCCCGTGTTACCTATGATGTTTCGTATATTCATGACTTGTATGAGTTTTATACTTGACAGTAGTAATTCCCCGGTAAAAACTATGTTTATATAAAAGTTATAAGTTTTACATTAAAAAAGCAGAAAAAGGACAATGACTTAGATGGAAAAGCATTAAGATCATCGCCATTTAGTTATCAAGAAGGTGAGCCAGTTCTAAAATCGTACTTTAGCTCCAACGTTAGAATAAGGATATGGAGTATAAGTACGTAGGTAAAAATCATGAATAACAAAGTAAGACAAAAACTAGAAAAAGCACTTTTATTTATGGACCAGAACTTGGTTACAAAAATGACGGCTGCTCAAATTGCTCAATACGCCTGTATTTCTGAGTTTCATTTCCAACGATTGTTTCGTGCCTATTTGGGTGAAACGGTGAGTCAATATATTCTGCATCGCCGCTTGGAACTTGCTGCAAAAGAGATTGTTGATGATAAAAGCCAAAGAATCACCGACATTGCAATAAGTTCAGGTTTTGAAACTCATAGTGCTTTTTCCCGCGCATTCAAAAAACAGTTTGATATTAGTCCTAGCGACTTTCGAAAAACACCCACTAAAGCTAAGTTGGGCAGCGACAAATCTCGCCCTTACTTGAAAACAATTGCTCATAAAAATAAATCGATAGACGTGATATTTGATGATTTACCAACACTTTGGCTTAACCATAAATATACAGAATATGCCGTGGACGGCAGTATTATTGAAGAAAGTGTACGAGAAGTAACACGGGGCTTTGAAACACTATTAAACTCAAACAAACCTGATTTTTTTGGTTTAGTCAGTTCTGGTGCATATTCTTCAAAACCAAAAAGCATTAACGATTGCAACGAATTTATATTGTACGGCGGAATTTATCGTAACAAACACGATGACAGTTGGTGTCCCGATTGGTTAGAGATAGAAGCTGGTTTGTGGGCAGTTTTTACACATAAGGGACGATATGAATATTCATATCAAACGTGGAGCAATTTTATTCGCTCGTGGTTGCCTGATTCTGGCTATGAGCTTAGAGAAACAGTAGCTTTTGAACTTTATAAAGAACCACCAGAAACTGTAGCCAAACCAGATGATTTTTCAATGCAGATCTATGTGCCAATTAAAAACATCGAGATGAATGGAAATAGGGATGAACTTGAAGCGTAATTCAACGTGTTTTCCAACAGGATTTTCTATATGTGACTGGTCACAAATTTCGGTGACGGGGAATAAGACACGTGGTGGTTTAGCCCAATGCAGTAAGGGAATAGTAAATGCTTAGAACACAGCTAACACCGGTAAATGATCAAATTAGACTACAGTTAGAGAAAGCACTTTTATTTATTGATCACCATTTAGAAGAAAAAATTACCTCGGTTCAAATTGCCTGTTATGCCTCTATACCAGAATTTCATTTTCAAAGACTGTTCAGCACCTATTTTGGTGAAACGTTGAGCCAATATGTATTGCACCGCCGTTTAGAATTTGCAGCTAAAAAACTGGTTCATCATAAAAAACTCGCGATTGGTGAAATTGCGAATAGTTCTGGTTTTGAAGCTCATAGCTCGTTTACTCGTGCTTTTAAACATTATTTTGAAATCAGTCCTAGTGAATTTAGAAACAGTCCGTTGCTAGGCAAGTTAGGGCGTGATAAATCACGTTTTGTTATCGATACAACGGTACCTAAAAAAAGAACGATAGCGGTCACTGTAGATGCATTATCAACATTATGGTTCAATCATAAGAGTAGCTTATGTCTGGTTGATAGAGGTGTACTTAAAGAAAATGTTTTGGAAATTGATACTGATTTAAAAACATTGGCTAATACCAATAAGTCAGATCTTTTTGGTTTGGCGGGCTCTGGTACTTATGCATCAAAATCAAAAAGTTTAAATGAGTGCCAAGAGCATAAGTTATATGGTGGAATTTATCATAAAAAACAAGATGATAGCTGGAGTGATAGCTGGTTAGAAATAGAGTCTGGTTTATGGGCTGTTTGCACTCATAAAGGACGTTATGAATATTCATTCCGAACTTGGAATGAACTTATTCGTTCCTGGTTACCTGAATCAGGTTATGAGTTAAGGGATACATTAGCGTTTGAGCTTTATCTAAATTCAGCTGAAATAGTAGAAAAAACTGATGACTTGCTGACACAAATTTATTTGCCCGTTAAAAAAATATCAACGAGCAAATAATACCAATATTTAGTTTGAAAATTATCTTAACGCTACTTCTTGCGTTTACCGGATTAAACCCATGTAGATTTAGGCAAACTCTACTTGCTCATCATTTTCTGCTTCAAGCGAGTTTGAAGTAAGCTCTAGTTCTAATGGGAAACCAGTTACATCTAATAGTGGGCTGGTGAGTGAAACAACTAACACGACCTTTTCACCAAACTCTATTGATAAGTTAAAGAGGTTTGCGTTCTTTCCAAATAGCTTTTGACAAAGCATTTGAATTTCAAACTCAGTGCTCGTTTGACTAAGAGAGCTCAGTACTGGAGAAATAATGGTTAACACCATATCTCGAATAGCTGTGCCGTTATTGATTTTGTTTGCTTGGGCTGCATACTTAAGCGCATCAAGAATATCCTTATAATTATCTTCTAATTGATAAGGGTTCATATCTTCGAAATGTGAAGCTTCTAATTCTGCGACGTTTAATTGCCCATTTGTTGTATGTGGCTCCACATTTAAATAATAAGCTTCTGTCTGGCCTTTTTTCAAAATAAAACAGCCTAAGGGGTTTAATAATTTAAGTAGGGATAACAGTCTGATTTTCAGGGTATTCCATGTGGAATGATTATTTAATTGAAGAATGGCTTCAGCCTCAGTTTCTATCAAACAACAAAAAGCAGCTCGTCGTTTAGCAATCATTTCATCTTGCTGTGGTTCACGATTTAACCAATATTCATGTTTCATCGCAATTGATTTAATGTCATCCCAGTTATCTTTTACGCACTGTGTAAAGTCTAGGTAGATATCTCTAGAAAATTGAGATGCACTTCTATGACCTAGTTCTATGGCAATAGTATCCGCATCTCGTTGATTCACAAATGAGTTTATTAATTCTATATTGTCGGTAAGTGCTTCGGCATTAGCTAATACACAAGGTGATTTTCCTAGCAAACGCATTAACTTAATAATCGAAGGCATTTGTCCGTTACCTGAGATAGGTAAAATTTGTGAGCCAGCAGCTTCGGTATCTAAATCAAAGATACTACTGAGGCTAGTACAGATATGTGTGGTGCTTGAGTCTTCCACTAGAAGAGGGCGATCACCAAAAATCGCAAGTTTGTTTTCAGGTTCTATCTTTGTAAGAAGCGCATTGATGATTCTCTTTTTAAATAGATCTATTGATGAGTCAATTTGCATTGGCGCCTGTTGAACATCACTATATAAAAGAATAGACGTTAAATCATCGAAAGAATGTAACTGTAAACATTCTGTGGCGGGTGTAGAAAAAAACACCAATTTTTTTCCAGGCTCATCTGGCGAACCTGCCACTTTAGCGGCTTCTTGATACACAAATGCTTGCAACTCCGGGTGTAAAGAAGTATCAGGATCATCAATAAAAAGAATACTCACTTCATTATCGTAAAGTGCATCTAAAATGGACACTAAACGAAATAAGTTTTTTTTCTTCTGTGCAGCGTCAGCATCTTCAGTACTCAGTTCCATTCTTGTGTACTGATAGTCACTTAAATTTATGTTGGTGTCTTTACCTGACAGTTTTTCTAAGCTTTCATGACCTATATTTAACGCATTAGGTATTGCATCATCATCCTGATGTCTTTTTGCTGGATAGATAGCGAAATCAGCTGCAAAACTAGTTGGACTTTCTTCTTGTACTTGAGGAAATGTCTCTTTTGTGATGGTGAAATTTGACTGAAACTTCTCTAATGGCCCAAGGTTGTTTATCGATATATGGCGAATTTTTCTCTCAGCGGCAAAAGGAATGATTTCTTGTTTCAAACTCTTTAGTAGCTGAGTTTTTCCAGCGCTATTAGGCCCTAGAATTGTGGTCATTCCATTATGAATTTTTATGGCGCTAGGCAGGATGTTTTGAATGTTTGATTGTTTAAGGTGAACATTAACTTCTATAGGAAAATCCATTTCACATATTCTCGTCTTGTTTAACTATCATTAGACGTCATAACGACGTATAACACCGGGAACAATTTTCTAGAATACTTAGCTTATATGTAAGGAAACACAGTCAATCTCTAAGTTGAGAGATGTAGCTTCTTGTATCGAATATTTGTGACCGATGACTTATTAATCAAATAACGGCCTTAGTATCAATGATAGTACTAGTGTGAACAGGGGACTATGTCACAAATATTCATATAAAATCGATATATAACGACGTAAAATAATGCCTATGGATAAAAATTTAGATTTAGATGACGAAATCATATGTGATTGTAGTGGTACCACACGTATGAAAATCGAAAATTTGATAGCCCAGGGTATCGATACCTTAGATGGTATTTCTCGTAAAACAGGTGCGATTTCAGGTTGTGGTGCGTGTGACTGGGATATTTCAGAGTTATTAAAAGAGCACAAAAAATAAGGTAACAATATGAGTTGTTACCTTATATCATTAATCTTGTTTTAAGTTTTCTACAAACAATGCTGTTGCCCCAGCGACAGCCGCCGGGATGACAAAAAAGTTTACTATCGGGATCATAGTTGCCCCCAACGTCGCCAAACCAAAACCTAAAGCTAAGCTTCGTTTTTGTCTCAATATTCCCCGTTGTTCTCTAAACAATAACTGATGATTGCCCATAGGGTAGTCGTGGTAGTCCAGAGCCAATACCCAACTTGAGAACAAGACCCACAATACTGGCGAAACAATATTAAGTACTGGGATGAACGATAAGATGAGTAGGGGAATGACCCAAATTAGCAAATAAACCAGTTTTCTGATTTCGTTAAAAATCATTTTAGGTGCGTCTTTTACTACTTGCTGCCAACTAAAGCTAGGTGGTGTTTTTCCTGATAGGTTAATTTCAACAGCTTCTGCTAATGCACCATTAAAAGGCGCGGCTAAGATATTAGCTATTATCGAGAAAGTGAAAAAAACAATTAACATTAATAAAGCCGTGAAGATAGGCCACAAAACCCACATCAGCACACTCAGTAACCAGTCAGGCAACCATGACGGCATCAAATTTGTCATCCATTGGTCAAATCCATTTATGCCATACCAAATCGCAAAACTAAATAAAATAGTATTGATGGCTATCGGCAAATAGGCATAATGCCGCACACCTTTACGCTGAATAAGTCCGAAACCGCGCAACAGATATTGTGCACCTTGTAATAAATTACCCATAGTTATCCTTAATAATGCTCTAGTTGGTCTCTAGCTAATAAAGCAGCACCGTATGACGCTTCAGTGTATTGCGGTTTAATAAACGGTACTGCAAGAGATTGATTTCGAATAGTTTGCCATATTTGGTTATTTGCACCACCACCTACGCTATAAATTGCATTTAATTTGATTGCCCCAAATTGTTGAAACAATTGGTAACCTTTAGTTTCGATATTTGCTATGCCAGTTAATAAACCATGTAAAAATTCACGATCTTGCTGTGGTCTTGGTGATAATCGTGGTTTTAACTGGGCATTGTTTTCAGGGAAACGCTCGCCGGGACTGAGTAATGGATAATAATTAGCTGGTTTTTTATTTAGATCTATTTCTAAACTTAAAGTCTCAAGCTGTTGATCAGTAAAGAAATGACGTAATACCGCGCCGCCGCTATTTGAGGCACCACTTACTAACCATTTACAGCCTAATCGATGACTGTAAATACCATAAGCTGGTTTAAATAATGGCTGATCAGACAACAGCTTTAATACCAAGGTTGACCCTAAAGACGTAACTGCTTGACCGGATTTATCAATACCCGTGGCAAGAACAGCTGCAATGCTATCAGTTGTGCCTGCAACAATGTTTGGTCTATTTTCAAGGGCAAACTGTTCACATAGCGTTGGTGACAATTGTCCGATAAAGGTGCCGGGTCTAACAACATCAGGTAATACAGTTTCAGGCACAAGTCCTTTTAACCATTCTGGCCAGCATAAGTTTACCGCGTCATAACCTGATTTAAGTGCGTTGTTATAGTCTGTTACTGCTAATTCGGCGCCAAGCCTAAAATTTATCCAATCAGTTTGATGTAATAACTTAACTTTATTCGTCAAATCATACTGCTGTTGTAGATGTAATAATTTAGCCAGACCAGAGCTTGCGCCATGTGCACCAGATTCAGCGGGTGCAATATGTTTAATAACTTCGGCATTAGTAAGTGCTCTAGCATCGTTGTACATCAATAATGGCGTTAAGGTCTCACCGTTATCATCAACCAGTAATACTGAACCCGATGTGGCATCAACGGCGATCCTGACAACGTTATAGTCTGTTAGTTTGGGAAACAGATCAGATAAAACACCAACAACAATTTTCCAGTGTTGCTGAGGATCTTGTTCGGAGCAGGGCGGGACTTGTTTTGCAGCGGGAATATTTTGTTGGCTTTGAGCGATAACATTGCCAGAGTCACTAATGGCAATGGCTCGACACCCTGAGGTGCCGAGATCTATACCAATATATGCGTTATGTTTCATAACGCCATCGATTCAATTGTTATGGTAGTTGAACCGGCGTTGGTGGTACCCAGCCTGGTTTAATATGTTCTGCGACAACAGTGGTATAAACACCACCACGAACATTAAAAATACCGGTGACACGCATAAATCGTGGATCACAAGCTTCAACCAAATCAGTTAGAATTTGATTAGTTACTTTTTCGTGAAAAGCACCTTCATCTCGGTAAGACCAGATGTATAATTTGTA
>ENA-OSET01002786-OSET01002786.1-sediment-metagenome-genome-assembly--contig:-NODE-2786-length-16534-cov-5.803427_pt1 | contig 16534 bp, 13 predicted proteins | sample MGYA00237882_ERZ534229 | MGnify/ENA primary metagenome ERZ534229 (study PRJEB26408, sample SAMN06266212) | sediment metagenome | isolation source: Hudson Canyon methane seep mesocosm | place... | reverse complement strand
GACAATAAAACGACCGAGGTGGTTTCAGAAGAAATCAAAACAGCGCTCGCCAGTTTTATTCGAAACCCTCAGGTGACTGTTATTGTCACTAATCCGACGAGTGCCGAATTTATACATCGAATACGCGTTACCGGTGCGGTGCAGGCGCAACGCTCTATTCCGTTTCGCAAGGGCATCACAGTTTTGGATGTGGTGTTAGAGGCCGGAGGATTGACACCTTTTGCCAATGGCAATGAATCAAAGCTTTATCGACAAACTCAAGAGGGTGCCAAAGTTTACCCCATATATCTAAGCGATATACTTGAAAAAGGTGCACTTGATTCAAACTATATTTTGTATCCACAAGACATTATTACCGTACCTGAACGGGGTTTCTAAAAAGTATGGATTTTGCCCTTCTTTTTGCATATGCAAAGGTTATCGCGCGCGAACTATGGAATAAAAAGTATTTAGTTTTAGTTGCTTTCTCCTTGATCAGTTTTTCTATTTTGCTGGTGGGTAGTGTTTGGCCACCAAAATATGTCGTCTCGGCAACAATTTATGCCGACAATCAAAATATATTGGGGCCTCTCCTAAAAGAAAAAGCAGAACAGAAAAAAGTGGAGGGGCAAACTAAAATTGTAAAAGATACCTTGCATTCGCCTAGAATTTTAAAGAGTGTCGCTGAGAAACTTTTTGATCCAATTGTTTATCCTGAGCATGCAAACATTGCTGATGTGATCAGTAAATTACGAAATGGAATTCAGGTGACGCGTTTGGGTTCTGGATATATGAAGATTCAATATTCAGATCAAAGCTCGGATAAAGCATATGATGGCTTAAACACGATTATTGATGTGTTTATTCGTTCAAGTGCTGAGGAGCAGCGAGCCGAGAGCCGAGAGGCCTTCCTGTTTATCGAGAATCAAGTAAAGCAATACAAAGATCAGCTTGTGAGCGCGGAGGAAAGCCTAAAAGAGTTTTCTGCGGTAAACTTTGACGGTCGGGATGCCGATGTAAATGCGAGTATTCGTCGCATCAGAACTCAGATGGATGAGTTGGGTATTAGAATTGATGAAGACCGCACTATTATCCGAGAGCTAGAAGGACAGCTCACGAAAGAAAAGAAATATTCGCCTACTAAACGAGTGGTCAGCGCTTACACCAAACGCTTGAAGTCCCTCGAGTCTCGCTTGCAGGATTTATTATTAAATTATACGGAAGACTATCCAGATGTGGTGAGTGTTCGGCAGCAGATACAAGATCTTAAAGAAGAGATTGAAATGGCAAAAACTGAGGGGAATACCGTTCAAGCCACACCTGAAGAAGTTGAGTTAAACCCCATATATGTTGAATTAAGAAGCGGTTTGTCTAAAGCGAATACCTCAATTCGTACCAAGCGGAAACGCATTTCGGTACTAGAGGATCTCCTAGAGAAAGAATTTGATCGCCGTAAACGGGTTGCTGCACGCGGTGCCGATGAAGCCGAGTTAACGCGAGATTATCGGGTCACTAAGAAAATTTATGAGGACATGTTAGAACGAAAAGAGAAGGCGCGCTTGTCTATGACCCTCAATATAGAGGGGCAAGGCGTCACGTATCGCGTGCAAGATCCGCCGTTACCTCCTCGAAAACCAACAGGGCTGCGTTTCATCCATTTTGTTTTACTTGGCCCCATTTTAGGTATGTTGGCGATAATTGGCGTTGCGGTTGCTGTTGTTTTAGTCGACCCTCGTGTGCGGTTTGCTTCTGCTTTGGCAGTTATTGATGTGCCGCTTCTTGCGCGGGTGCCTCATATAAGTACAAGCTTAGCGAAACGAGTACGAAAAACGGATTTCATTCTTGTGTTGGGTTTGTATATGGGTATTTTGGCTTCATATGTTGGATTAGCTGCTGCATTTAGCCTGGGTTATGTGGGGTAGGTAAAATGACCGAAACGAAAACTATTTATCAAAATATTCAAAATTCTCCATCAAGAGATCAACGTCCTCGTATTGAGGATATGGGAGTTGTTGAGCGCTTTAATTTTGAAAAACTTGAAACGCTGAAAATTGTGCATGCGGGCACACCCAGCAGGGAAACCTTGAATATATTTCGGGAGCTGCGGACACAGCTAATACAGAGAGAACACAAACAAAACTTTGTATGTATGGTGAGTTCGGTTTGTTTTGGTGGTGGTGCAAGTTATATAGCACGAAACCTTGCCTCTATTTTCGCATTAGATAAATCAAAAACTAGTTTGTTGATTGATACCAATTTGTATGCGGCAACTGTTGACGAATTGATTGTTGGAGAAGCCAATCTCGGGTTAACTGACTATTTGGCTGATTCCAAGATGAATATACAAGATGTGGTTTACGCCACGGGTATACCGCGGGTTCGCGCTACGCCTTTAGGTTCAAATAGTGATGGTGCTGCGGAATATTTTTCGTCTGAAAAAATGCAGCATTTCATTAGCGAGCTGAAAAGTAGATATTCGGATCGTTATATTTTTATTGATGCTCCAACGGTAAGAAATTCCTCTGAAGCTAGAATTTTGGCGGAGTTGGTTGATATGGTCGTGCTTGTCGTTCCTCACGGTAAAGTTACGTTGGATGAGATAAACGGATCGATTGATATTATTGGGAAAAACAAACTCGCTGGGTTGGTTTACAACAATTAGAAGGCCTAACTGTGACAAATAAACTTCAACCTAATCGGAATCGTCTCCCGAAGTTTTCAACCTGGAATGCATACATTTTGTCGATTGCTCTATGTATTCACTCTTCGATGGTTTTAGGGGTTGAGTTAGACGCTTCTATAGGAACCTCGGTCGAGGCGACAGATAACGTTCGCGAATCTGCGCGTAATATTGAGGATGATGTTATCCAACGAGTTACCGGACAAATTCGAGTCGAGGAAGAGCGAAAAAAGGTCAAGGTAGACGCAAATTTAAAGCTTGAACACGAAAAATACTACAACGATACTTATGATGATGAGACCTCTTTAACATCTGGTTTTGGCCTATTTAGTATAGATTTGGTCGATAACTTTTTTAATGTGCAGGCAACCTTTTCTCGTGCTGATGTGTTGACAGATTCAGCACAAGATGAAAACCCAGATACTCGTGAGTCTAGGAATATTTTTCGTGTTGGCCCCACTATCAACTACGCTATTTCACCTACGTTTAAATTGAATGCCCGCGCAAATTATGTGGATGTATATAATTCTGAGGAGACGGCTACCGACAGTGAGCGGGCTAATGCTTCGTTGGGTTTTAGTAATCAAATAAATAGCCTACTGATCTGGAAAGTTGATAGTTTTTATGAGGATGAAATAGATACTGATTCAACAGAAGAAATCACGAACTCGCGTTTAAGCGGAGGGTTTAAGAGGTCATTCACCGATGGGTTTTTCGATTTTAATTACGGTATACAAGCGCTTCGCTCAACTATTACTGCCACAGAGAGAAGCAATTATTTCGATATTAGCGTTCAGCGAGACAACATTTATTGGCATACTTTAAATTTAAGTTACGAGGAATCGGTATCGGATACAGGTATTGGGTTTGAAAGTGATGAGTCGACATCCGTAGTTGATACAAATGAACTTAATCCAATACAAGCGACCTCAACCACTGATATTGAAAAGCGTAAACGAACGGTTCTTCGAATTAATCGAGATTTGAGCTCTTTCTTGTACGATATTTCTGCTATTTACGAAGAGAGCGAGTTCAAAGTAGCAAAGAATACTGAGCGTTATCGCTCATTAATTATTGGCTATCAGCCAAAATTGCTTTCACGTTTCACCCCACGTTTCGAATACCAATTCACTCGAGAGAGTTTCGGTTTAAATCGCTCTGAGGGTGAAGATAATCGTCATCTTTTTAGAATTTCTGGCGCATACGAGTTGGTTAAAAGTCTATTCATTGATGGTTTTATTAGCTATCAAAAGCGCAATAACAAAGAGAATGTCAGTCGGGAGTTCGATGAGTCAGTCTTTGGCCTAGGTTTGCGTTGGGAATTTTTATGACATCTGACTCTTCTCCATCATCTGGCGTGTCAATAGATGTTTTACATGTCGCCTCCGGCGATTTGTGGGCTGGAGCCGAGGCACAGCTTTATTCGTTATGCAAGCAATTGCAGCGCCTTGATAATATAACGGTTAGTGCGGTGTTGTTGAACAATGGGTCTCTTCAAGAGCGTTTAATGGAAGCTGACGTAAGGGTAATCGTGTTAGATGAAACGCAACTGACGAGTATCGAGATTTTCCAAAAACTAAGAGGTGTTTTTAAAGAGCATAAGCCCGATATCATTCATACACATAGACAAAAAGAGAATATCCTCGCCTCTATTGCTAATTTTTTTAGTATTAACGCGATCAACGTTCGCACGCAGCATGGAGCGCCTGAATTTGATCAAACGAAGCTGACTTGGAAGCGACGGCTGCAAAAGAAACTCGACCAACTATGCGGTCGTTATCTTCAAAAAAAAGTAATTGCGGTATCTGATGAGCTGAAGGAAAAGCTTTTGGATGTTTTCCCAGATGAACACGTGCTTGTTGTTGAAAACGGTGTTGATGAAGAGCAACTAATACATTGTAGAGCAAACGCCTCTTTTCGAATTAACCAACCTGACGCTATTCATATTGGTATTGTTGGGAGGCTGTCACCTGTCAAACGTGTCGACATATTTATTGATATTGCTGAAACTTTTTTAAAGCGTCGTATATTCCAAAAAAAAGTTTATTTTCATATTGTTGGCGATGGCCCCCTTATGAAACCCTTACGAGTTTTAGTAAATGAGGGGAAGCTTACAGACGCGGTAGTATTTCATGGACATGTTGAGAATACGGCGCCCTACATAAAGAGTTTCGATGTATTGGTTATGTGCTCTGATCATGAAGGGCTCCCGATGACTTTATTAGAGGCAATAGTTTTGAATACGCCCATCGTGAGCCACAATGCGGGTGCACTAACACACATACTTCATAGAAAGGAGGGCGGTCTTCTCAGTGAAAAGCATAAGCCGGAGAGTTACACGGATGCTTTAGTTGATATTATAAATGGATCGGTGCATATTCAGCCTGTAGTAAAGGATATCTCGGCCAAGCAAAATACGGCACAAATCCATACCTTATACGAAACCCTCCTGCAGGAAGCGCGCGAGGTATGATTTCGGAAAAAGTACCAGTTGCGGAACTGTACAAGCTCGAGTTGAAAACATGGTGGGTATTTTTTAAAGGCGAAAGCTTCGCATTCAAAATGATATGTGGCTACTTATTCGTTGAATATGTGCGGCCGCAGTCAATTTTACCATGGCTTAATTTTTTACCATGGGCTCAGGTCTTTGTTTTGGGTGCGCTATTCGGACTTCTAGTGGACCAGGATAAAAAATGGGTACGATCTCCGATAAATAAATGGATCGCTCTCTTTGGCCTATCGATACTTTGGTCCTGCTATAACGCACATTATCCATCGTTGTCTTGGTCAAATCTATCTAGCTTTTACACCTGGTTTATAATCTATTTTCTTATAATTAATATTGTTACAACTCAGCAGAGGTTTATCTTTTTTCTCGCTATTTTTTGTCTAGCAAGTTTTAAAATTTCGTTTTCCTTAGCTCTTACATGGGCAATGCGAGGTTTCGCATTTACTTCCTGGGGTTTAAAGGGTCCGCCTGGTTTTTTTGAAAATTCAGGAGAGTTAGCCATACAGATGCTAGTTTTCTGGCCAATTGCATTGTCGGTAGCGCTTTGTCTTAAGCCTTACGTGTCGAAATGGAAGCACAAGCTTTTAATATTAATGCCAGTTACCGCAGTCATGGTTATTCTAGGCGCCAGCTCTCGTGGAGGGCAGCTAGGGTTGCTCTTTCAGGTGTTTTTCAACTACACAAAGCAATTGCTCCGACTCAGAGTTCTCTTTGGTGTTTTGCTTTTTGGGCTGTTAGCATGGTACTTCTTACCTGAACAACAAAAACAAAGATTCGAAAGAGTTGGAGAAGACAGAACTTCTCAGCAGCGTTTGCTGTACTGGGAAAATGGTTTGGACATGATGAGCGAATTTCCAGCTACCGGCGTCGGATTTTTTAACTTTATACGATATTACGAGATTAATTATCCTGATGATATGCTTTATGACAACGCGCAGCTTGCGCACAATATATTTATTCAGGTGGGGGCTGATTTAGGTTACCCCGGACTAATAATATACGTACTGCTTTGTTTTGCGCTTTTAAGACCCCGAAAATTCGATTCGACTACCGAGAGTTTTTTAGTTAGTTATTCAACTTTTAGGTTCTCATTAATTGGTTTTTTTGTGGCAGGACAGTTTGTCTCAGTTGTCTACTATCCATTTTTATGGGTGATTGCTTCTTTTATTTCCGTTTATATTAACCTATTTATGCGTCGATCTTGATAACTTCGATTTATACTAAAAGACTATATTTCAAAAGAGAGCCTGCCTCCGAATTGCAGAGCCATAAGTTGCGTTTTGATGTATGAAAAATGCAGTAATTTAAAAGCCTAAATGTTCAGTTATTTAATTTTTTCTTGTCGACCATTGAAACAAAGCGATCGACGATCGACAGGCCCCTGCCGAGAAAATAAATGTAATATATTGAACAGCCTCTAACAATTTGAGATACGCCCACATACCAAAAATTCCATATCGAAGAGCCGACGCAGATAACAGTTATTATGGCAGACGCTAGGATAACTGTTGGTGCATACCCAAAAACTATACCTATGAATAAGGCTAAGTGAGAAATTAAGAAAAAGGATGAAAGGATTGCGATCTTTGATTTCAGAAACAATCCGGTCGAAATTAAATCACCACGACCATGCCATCGCTCTCTTTTAATAAATTGTCCAAGTTTCTTTGGGAAGCCTTCATGATGTACTCTCAGATTATGATTGAACTCAAAGTTATTTGTAGAATTTTTGGCTCTATGGCTAAATTCCACATCTTCACCGGTCTCAAGCATCTCATCAAAACCTCCCAGTAAATCGAATAGAGTCCGCGATATGACAATATTGCCGCCGTTTATATAGCACTTGCTTTTCGCCCTAAGGGGCTCAAACCAATACATCTCAATGTATGATGGCTGAGTAGAGATTAGGTATGTTTCACCGGTAAAAAATGAATCGCTGCGTTGCGTTAGTCTTGACAATTCGCGAGCCCATTCCGCTGTTATAACCACGTCAGCATCCAAAAAAACTAGTAATTGATTGCTCGCATGCATAGCACCCAAATTTCTAGCTTGACTAGGGTATAATTTTTCTGCGGTGGTTATGACTTTGCATCCAGCATCATCTCCAATTTCCGCACTGTTGTCAGTGCAATTGTTCACGACAATAATCGCTTCGTATTCGATATTTAGATGGGCTGAAATAGAGTCAAGTAGTCCAATTAAAAAATGCCCATCCTCATGAGAAGGAATAATAATCGATACCTTATGTGATGATAAGCGTTCGCATTTCGGCATATTCAGGGAGTTTCTGAGTTAATTAAAAGTTGTGGCGGTCTGGGTGCAGCCATAGGCAGTAAGCTCTTAAGAGAAATGATTATGTCATCTAATAACCAATATGTATCCTTGGAATATGGATCGTTTGCCCAGCCTAAGAAATAACCGCTTCTGTATCCTATTCCGTCTGAGTATTGATTTACCATGTTCGTATATTCATGGATTTTTACAAAGTTTTGTTCATCTTCCCATCTTCTGAAGAGTCGATACTCTCCGTCATTTGACGTGTCAGAATATGCAGCTTTAACTTGAATAACTATTTCCATCCAACGACCACGATCATCAGGTACCTTTATGAACGGTTTAGCTAGGTCTTCCGTTCCGATGACGCCGCCATCCTGCGCTACAAGTAACGCACCACCGGCACCATCCGGTCGGGTCTGCAGTGTTAAGGTCCCTGAAGCATCATATGTCTTCTGCCAAATAGACAAAAACTTATTATTTAAATTTCCATGATAATAATTCACTGGGACTCTTACCCAGTATTTAATCCAAATTTCAGAAAGAGGGTCGAAAGTAAAACGATGTTCTGCCATATTTACGTTCGCGGCATAATCAAAAAGAATTGAATAATCACCATGTTGAGCAGACCAATCTTGATCGTCAGTTCGGTTTATGTTTGAGGGAATGATCATTTGAGCGTTCCCATTTTTTTGCGTAACTAATCCTGTTCTATTAAATGAATAAGTCAGATTTATATCGTTTAATTCAGCAGAAGAAGCATTAAAGTCGGCGGATTCAAACGAATCTTTAAAAACAATTTCTGCTTGAATAAATGTGCTGAAAACAATTAGTAATATGTTGAAGACGGATTGAGAAAGTCTGGAGATCATTTTTCTTGCCTTTTCAATATACTATATCTTAGTAATATATAGCTGCGCCAAAAAGAGTGTTGGATTAGTTAGAGTATAACCGCCCATAGGTAATTTGCTATCGATGAGATGTGAATGTACTCTCATCCCTGATACGAAAATGTGTCATTTTATTGCCTTTAAATATTCTGAATTCCTTTTGATTTTTTTAGATTCGGTATTTAGTACTTCGATCATTATCTTTTGTCTCAGAATATACTCGTGTAACGAAAGCACTCTTAACAAATAACCTTGATGTTATCTTGAAGGAATTAGTAGACACTTTTATTATGAATTTTAAATATTTTGTTGGGTTTGAGCATCAAAAAATACACTCAAAGTTTATTAAAGAAATTTTTCCTGGAGATTATGTTCATCTTGAATGCACTGATAAAACTCTAGTGTTCCCTGATACAATTTTTGAACATGATGATAAAAACACAGTCTGGTTTTTTAATGATGTATATTTTCACTTACATCCAAGGTTGAAGGGCAAACAAGTCCTGGTCGGTCATGGCACTGGATTTGGCCGATCTGTCACTCCAGAAAGGACCGATTGCATAAATAAGTATATTGATGTCGTATTTTGTAACGGTTTTCTAGAGGAACAGTATCGATTAGAGGCTGGGATAGAGCGCCAAAAATTGAAGCAAATTGGGTACACATATCCCCTTTTACTCCCTGATGTTGAGACTAATCCGCTTGCGGTACTTTTTTCGTCAACCTACTTTAAGAATTGGAATCATTACGAAAACCTTAATAAGATGCTGGACAATTTCGATAGCGATTTAATCGGAAGAGTGACGATACATCCGCAGACTCCTGAAGCTCTTAAACGACCATTAATAGAGGCTTGCGAAAAGAAAGAAAACCTTTCCATGGTTCATTCCCAAGAGCAACTCCTTCACGCCTTGTCCGAATGTTCGTATGGCGTTTTTGGCGGAGCTACGTCTGTCGCAGCAACCTATTATTTGTTGGGAAAGCCAACCATTTATGTTCGCGGTAGGGTCGGTGTTAACCCATTAAAAGGCATTGGTTGGAAACGAATCAAAAAATTAACCAATAGCTCGATATTCGATGAGCACCTTGACGAAGTGACGAAAATCTCGAACTGGAAAAAGTTTAATAAGCATCTAATACTTAACTCAAAACCATCCGAAGTCGTCAAAAAAATGTTTTACCCTTGGAATCTTAATAAAACGGAGATAACTGAAAGGTTAGTAGCCTGTATAAACGAGCTTAGTAAGGATAAAACATAAAAAGCCAAGTTATAAGACGGCTCAAAATGGATAGCAGGTTGGTTGCATTAGAGGCCCGCTACTTCAGCGAGTTTACCGAAGTTAGCATTTTTTATTTTTAATTCTTCGAATGTTCCTGAGTCCTCAATTGTCCCATCATTAAGATAAAAGATTTTATCTGCGTTCAGAACGGTCGACAGTCTATGCGCGATCATTATTATATTAGCCGAGCTCTTTAGACTTAAGACTTCCTCGATAATAGATCGTTCTGTAAGGGTGTCAAGGGCACTCGTTGCTTCGTCGAAAATGATATACCTTGGGTTATGATAGAGAGCTCTTGCAATTCCAATACGTTGAACTTGTCCGCCACTTAATTGGATACCACGCTCTCCTACTACGAAATCATAGCCATCTTTTTGACCGCAGATATATTCATGAATTTTTGCTTTTTTTGCGGCGCTTATAACCCTTTCAAAATCAATCTGCGATTCGGGCACACCGTAAGCAATATTATTTTTTATCGAGTCGTCCAGTAAAAATATATCTTGAGGTACGTAACCTATTAAGCTTTGCCAATTTCTAACTGTGTTCTCATCAATCTTCTGCCCACCGACGGAGATTGAGCCCGTAGTTGGGCTTAAAAGCCCTAATAAAATATCGACGATCGTACTCTTTCCAGCGCCCGATGCGCCCACGAATGCAATAACTGTATTTTGCTTAATTTCAATATTTATATTTTTCAATGCATCAGAGTTCGTGTCAGGGTAACGGTAGCTTATCTTATCCAGCGAAAGCTCGAGCGAATCAAATATTTCAGCAGCTTGCTTGTCTGGGTAAATGACATAGTTATTTGTACGTGATATTTCATTAAAAAGTTTGGCGGCTACACCGCCATTTGCTTTTATGCAAGCTACTGACTTGTATATTGTTTGGATCGCAGGCATTAGCTTATAACCAGCCATAACGTACAGACTTAACACTGACATCGTAGTGGTACTATCGCCGAATTTTAGGATCAAAAATATTGCGAGAATCAATATTGCGCCAAATACGCATGTTTCTACGATGAAGCGCGGTAAATCTCCCGCTAAGGCGTTGAAAGCACTTGCATTTAAACCACTGGCGGTGGTTTTGTATAATTCCTTTCTGTAGATTTCCTCGGCACCGAGCATTTTGATCTCTTTTATCCCACCGATACTCTCGTTTAAGACTTTTATTTTTTTCTTTGCAACTTTTGAGATAAGTTCGCCGTTACGTTGGACCCTGTTTCTTATGGTACGGTAAATGAGGATATAAATTGAACCTATGAAGACTGCGGTGGCAATGGCCATTATTGGGTCGACGTAAATCAGCACCATTATAATTAGTAGCGCGACAAATAACTCAGAGGCAATATGAAGAATCGGTTGAACGACCATATAGACAAATCTTGGTACTTCGCTCGTAATATTTGCGATTAATTGTGGGCTACTATTCTTAGAGAAAAATATATATGGTTGGTGCACGTAATTACGATAAAGCCGACTCTGAATTTCAAGACCAACATCAACCGAGTATTTAAACAAATAACGGAGAGCAATTGCCGAATAACAATTATTTACTAATATAAGGGAGACCACGAGTGTCGCAAAGAAAATAAGAATATCAAGGCGACTATCTAGATCTAGAAAGCTAATTATAGAATTAAACAGCTGGTTTTCGGAAAACGCTCCTGCATCTGAAATTAGAGCTATAAAGGGTGCCATAGATGCAATTGACAGGATTTGTAATGTGGCCCCTATTAGAAAAACCAACTGCAGTCTCATTAGTTGTTTACGGTGCTTTTGTTCAAGAAGCTTGAGAACAATCTTCAAATACCTCATAACTCTAAACCAGGTGATTGCTTATATTCATAACTTGTTTATGGACAGAAAACTGACTTAACGCTCTTTTACGTGCATTCACACTAAACCTTTTATGACATATTGGGTCGTTAAATAAAGCAATGAGTTTTGCTGATAATTCAGTATGGTTGCCAGGGGTAAATGTATCGCCTGTTTCGCCGACCACTGTTGTCTCTTTAAGGCCCTGCAAATTTGAAACAATTAACGGGAGCCCCGAGGCAAGCATCTCAAGGCTAGACATGGTGAATGAATCCCAGCCGGTTGAAGCAATTACGCCTACATCACAAGAACGCATTAACTCTGGTAAGTCTTTCCTATATCCACCAAATGTGACTCGCTCTTGTGCTGCTGGAAAGCTGCTAAGCGTTTTTAAATAAGGAATTTCTTCATCATTTTTATTACCACAAATAACAACGTGGAATTTTGAGAACCCTTGGTTTGTAAGTTCGATTGCGCAATTAATCAAAACTTCCACACCTTTGCGTTTTTCCATATGCCCCGAATAAAAAATGATTGATCTATCTTGGGGGATATCGAACAGTTCTCGAGCATACTGTTTATCCTTACTAGAGGGTTTATAAACATCAGTATCGACCCCCAGATGCACTACCTCCGTTTTTTTTAGAGGGATTCCTCTCCCTATTGTCGCTGTTTGTCTCATTGCCTCTGATTCAAAAATATAAAGGTCTGCGGATTTATTCCTCAAGAGTAAGTATTCAACTTTTTTTAGAGCAAGCTTAAAACCATAGTTCAGGCTGCTCATGCTCGCACCCCAGTAAGAGATCACTTTTTGAACTCCATGGTTTTTGGCTGTTGTGCACACCCAAGAAGGGAACGGAAGATCAAAAGCAAGAATTGTTCTAACGTTTCTTTTGTGTATTATCTCGATAAGTTTTGGTGCATCGGATGAAGTCGCGAAATTTATGCAGAATATATTGTCGGACTTACTACTAACCTCCGGGTAGGAGAACAGCACATTTTTCTCGTTAAACTGAGCTTGAATTGCTGATTGACTGAATATGCTTTCAAGCTTTTCGATCGCATAACCGGTATTTTCACGACAATGGATCATGAACAAGATACTCGGTTGGCTCATGGGTTCATAATCCAAAGTTTTAAGAGAAGTTTGTTTTGTCTTATCTTAAGTCTGTGAAAATATTTAGTTTGCTTGGTGTCACTTTTAAATAATAGCTGTAGGTAATGTATGACAAGTTTAGTAATTGAATCTTTTAGAATATAAAGGGGTCTTCCAAACAAAGACTTTTTTGCGTTTGACCGCGATAATAAATAAATTGAATACGCACCATCCAGAAATAATTTTTCAATATTTTCTTCAGAATACTCTCTCTCTTTCAGTCTATGCCCGACCAATGCGCTTGGAAAATAGACAACATGCTTGCCTGAGTCTATGAGTTTTCTATATATCTGGGTTTCCTCACCTGCTAAAAGTACGGTACCAACTCTGCCAAGGTTAGGATCAAATCCGCCAATTTCCTTCAGGAACTCTTGCTTAACACAAAAATTCTTTCCATAAAATTCTTTTGAGTAGTCCGTTACGTTGATGTTGTTTTCACCATAGTTTAGCTCTACGAAATATGGTCTGTATTGTTTAACGTACCACCAAGGCTTTGGCTGACTCCAAATTACTTCGATTTTGCTGAAGGCACAGTGAGGACTCTCTTTCTCAATTACATTCAAATATTCACGTATCCAATTTCTGGGTATGTCTGCGTCGTCATCGGTGAACAACAAGTACTCTCCATCAGACAGATCTAAACCGAGATTTCGAGCATGTGACAACCCCTGTTTCTTTTCAACAGCATAACTTGTCTCAAAGGGAAAGCGAGGTAGAGTTTTTTTACAAACTTCGGCGGTTTGATCGGTGGAATTATTATCCACTAATATTAACTCTATTTCATGGTTGTCAGGAATATCACAGCGAATTAACTGGTTTAAAGTTAATAAAAGCGAAGCGCTGTTATTGTAGGTACATATAATTATGCTTAAGGTGCTCATCAATCTTAACTCTGAATTTGGCGGCGCTTCACAGCGTTTGTTGATCTTGTATTGTAAAGATCTAGGTAGCGATCCACTGATGAGTTGAAAGAATATGATAAGGCTAGGTCTGTTGTCCTGTAATTCTTATTTTCAACACCGGCCAATATTGCCGCGCTGATTTGTTCTTTGTTTTGATCTACGAGGTAAATCCCAACTGTCTCATCCAAATTTTGTAGTATTTCTTCTGGGCCGCCGCATCTGGTTGCTACGATTGGCAAGCCTGTTGCAAGCGCCTCTATCGTTGCTATTGAAAAACCCTCGCTTGATGAAGTCAGAAGAAACAGGTCCATTTGCCCTAGAAAATTTGCGCTGTCGCTACGATACCCAATAAAGTGAACACTCTCAAAGATGTTACGCTGAACGATTAACGATCGGATATCGCTCATAATTGGTTCTCTGCTCGTATCACCCGCGATAATAAAGTGTAAGTTTGGTTCCTTAATTAACGCCAATGCAGCTGCCTCAATCAAGGTTTCATATGATTTTGCTGGTCGAACATTCCCAAGGCTCCCTACAAGTATAGCATCGGCAGGTAACGTCAGTTCTGTTCTTAAAGGTGTGCTATTTCTTTTAAAGTAACGATCCGTATCGACTCCATTCGAGATTACCAAAGATTTTTTTGTATTCAAAAGACCTGATGTCATTATCTCTTGTTCAAGTGCTTTACTTACAGAGATGAACTTAGTTACGCCTAGGTTGAGGATTAAGCACTTAAGTTTGATGAATCGCTCCGATGTGCTCACATCAACGCCACCGTGAAAAGTAGCATAGACTTGTTTGCGGCATATGAACCCGGCCATTGCACAATATATATTCGAACCCAACAAATGCGTTTGAATCACGTCGATTCGTTTAAATTTAATCAGCTTGATAAGGCGCCACAAAAAAAGAAGGTTAAAGCTTCCTTTGCAATCAAGAAGAATGGTCTCGACACCACGCTTTTTGAGTTCTTGGTAGACCCAGCCTTTTCCGCGAATCAAAGCAATACTGGAATAGCCTTTGTTTTGTGTCGCTTCTGCAAGATTGACAAATACTGTCTCGGCACCACCCGGTCCGGTCGTGTCAATTACATGTAATATTGTCGGAAGTTCTTTCATTTTATTACCACATTCAGCGTCCGTGCCAGTTCTCGTGACGCCGCTTCTATGATAGTAAAGCACTTGTCGATATATTTCTCAGGCCTAGCAACTGGATCGTGAATATAAGCCCACGGCTTTCTAGACCAGAGACCAAGTAAAGTATGTTGTATGCTATTGTCATCATCTATTTTTTGTTTCATCTGAATTAAATGATCGGGTTCAAAGGAAACTAACAGATCCCCATCCCGTGGCTTGTATTCTTCAACTTTGTTGGTTTTATGGTGAGTTATTGATATTCCTCGACTTTTAGTCCAACGCTGTGACTCGACGCTGGGGGGAAAGCCTTGCTGAGTTTTCAAACCGAAAGAATAACACTCTATTGGTGAATGTTTATTGAAAATAGTCGCAGCAATAGCGCTTCGATTTATGTTTCCTTTGCAGAAAAAAACAACGCGCTTGACTTGTTGTTTATCTATTTTGCGATATTGTCGAAATTTGCCAAGAAGAAGCTGCGATTGATGCTTTAGCCAGACAAGCGCAGCGGCTTTGCCTCCATATGTATTTACCAAAATTTTTAGTGAATAAAGTTCATAAATCTTTATCAACCAATTGTCTTCATCATATCTGTATTTAGATAGCGGAGAACAAATTTTATTTAATTGCTTTTTATTTATCGGAAAGGGTATCCGAGGTACCAATAGACGTTCAGTGTCGCTGCTGACGATTCCCTCTATACTCGTAAATGCAATGGAAATATCCAACATCTCTACTATTTCGTTGCTCGCGAAAATCGAGTGGGGCTTTCCGATTGGATAAGCAAAGCAAGAAGTTTCTAACTTATTTTTTTTTAGAAAGTTTTTCGCCTTATTGATTGATTCACAACATGTTTTCTCATCGTTGCTGGCTAGAATAAGATGGGAGCTTGTATGGTTGCAAAAGTTTACTCCTCGATGAGAGAGAGCCGAGATTCTATCAATCGAAGCAGCTTGGAAGCCTTGACTATTCGATTTTGGAATCTCAACCTGAGCTGCATTTGAAAATGATGTTATTGCTTTTTTTAGTTCTTCTTTGCTTAAAAGTTCACAGCGGGCTGTCAAATCCCGCCTTGCCCAAGTTTTTCCCTCTAAAGAATCAAAATAGTAATGCAGCTTCTGGTTTAGAAAGTCGAATAGAATATATTCTTTCGTTGTATTTTCTATAACATAGCGGATTCTTTGATCCCATGGCAGCTCTTGGTGCTCAATTAAGTCGCTAATCAGGAAAACTACTGGCTTCACCCCGTTTTGTAAACATATGGGTACCAGCTTGTCTACTTGATCTGCGTAACCATCATCGATAGTAATAAGAAGCGACTTTTTTGAAAAAGGCTTGTTTGTTTCGATATGTTGTTTAAAGTCCTCCAGCGTAATAAACTTAAAACCTTTAGATTTAAATGACTTAATAGCTTCATCAAACCATACTTCGTTGATACCTGATATTTGCGCGTCTTCGTTCGCTATTCTGTGGAGCATTAAAACTCGGCAAAAGTTCTGCGACATTCTCATGTTCCTTTGCACTTCCAGCGCTTGGTTAAATTCAGGTTAAGAGTAGAACGTTAAGCATGGAAAGCAATTATAACTTGTTTTCTCCCTATTTATTGCTCGGACATAAAAGGATAGTAACTTGTCTACTGTTTTGGTTTTGGATGCTAACCAGCGCAGTGCGCTGAGTGTTACTCGCTCTCTTGGGCTTCAGGGTATTAAAGTTATTTGCGCAGATGTGCACTTAAATACATTAGCGGGCGCATCAAAATTTTGCATGCATCGGGAAAATTATCCCGATCCTACAAATACAGGGCAGTTCATCATTGCTTTGAATTACATCATAAAAAAATATTGCGTTGAGGTGATTTATCCAGTTGCAGAGATCACCGTTTATACGCTTCTTGAAAATGTTGATGAAATT
>ENA-OSET01002783-OSET01002783.1-sediment-metagenome-genome-assembly--contig:-NODE-2783-length-16553-cov-4.074897_pt1 | contig 16553 bp, 14 predicted proteins | sample MGYA00237882_ERZ534229 | MGnify/ENA primary metagenome ERZ534229 (study PRJEB26408, sample SAMN06266212) | sediment metagenome | isolation source: Hudson Canyon methane seep mesocosm | place... | reverse complement strand
TAGCACCCACCCAAAGGGTGAGCCGTTAATGTCTTGTGAATAGGGATGCCTAAAAATGGAGACCGCCATAAAAAACTTTCTATAAACTTTCCCCCTGATGCGTGACTAATGTCTTTCATATACCCAATCATGTTTTCGAATAATGGGAGGCTATTCTTGATCGACCACTGAAGGTGAAGTTTTCCCTTGCTGTCTAAGCTAAGAACGCCATCTGCGGCATCTGTTCCCATACCTAGGTAGGGCAGGAAATTTGTGAGGAACCCATCTTCTAACAATTCTTCAAGCTGAAAATCCATGCCGGTTCCCATAGATTCGCCTATATACCGTTTTGCCTGTTTGATTATTTTGGTCAGCTTTCCTTTCGTCGGGATAATATTGTTGAAATACCAAATGAAAGGATCGGGATAACCCAAGTCTTCAATGAAAATATATTGATTATTCTTTTCCTCGAAACCAACACTCGACGTGATGCTCGGCCCTCTACCGGGGTCCACAGTTCTATCTTGATAATGTGTTCCTGCGAAGAGTAGGTCTCCATTTCCAGAAAAGCGCTTGCCCAATTGTTCTGATATTCGGGGTAGCGTTCGTATCTTGTTTTTACAGTGTAATAGCAGCTCGTTTGTGCCTAATGTTCCGGCGGCGACTATTACTTGGTGCGCACGGATTTTTTTGGTGGTGTTCTTTGGTGTATCTGCTGGTGGTGCTGAAAGATCTTGGCACGTAACTGTATATCCCTGCACATCGGGCGATATACTCACCGCTTTATGTTGCTCGAGGACGACTGCACCATGGCTTTCGGCCAACGGAATATAATTAAGGTCTAGCGTGTTTTTTGCATGAAGCTGACAACCCAGTAAGCAGTTCCCACAGTGATCGCAGGCTGGTTTGAAATCGGTGTCGTTTTGTTCACTCTCCAAGCGGACGCAAATTGGAACGCGCTCGGCTTTTAAACCTAAACTATTCACGGCGTCTTCAAATACCTGTGTGCGCTTCGGGACTCCGCGCTCGCTATTGTGGTCAACTTTATTCGCGCCCAACATATCTGCCGCGAGTGCATAGTATGGTGTGAGTGTTTTTTTGCTAATTTCTTTCGGCCAGAGGTCTTGTTCGAATACGAATTCTGGTGGCTGGATATGCACATTAAAATAATGCAGTGACCCTCCACCTACTCCTGTGCCTTGGATGACGTCCATATTTTTATAAGTGAGGTATTCTATAAAACCATCTTCAGGCCTAGGATGCTTCGCACTAGCAAAGCTTGATGCTGGTACTTCTCCAGAACCTCTTGGAAATTCCAATCTATCCCAACGTTTTCCTTTCTCGATAATACACACCGATCGGCCTGCTTGAGCAAGACGACATGCGGTAATTGCCCCCCCAAAACCTGACCCGATTACGACGACATCAAACGCGTTTTTCATGAATAACTCCTAGGCGGATGCCGTTTTTTTGCTTTGTTTTTTGTTGTGATTACTCCGGGGAATAGTTGTTTTCATCAAACGATATACTTCTCTCGCTAGTAGGTCTGGTGCCTCAAGATCGACAAAATGACCAATGCCATCTAATGGTCGCCAATCGACAGGGCAGCCTGCGTCAATATGGCTGGTTCTCGCAACGGGAGCCGATAGCGCGCCATCCTCAAGTCCCCAAATTAGGGTTACAGGGGCTGTAATCGGTCGAGCGTAAATTGCGTTCAGTTCTTTGCGCGGTGCTTCATGAAGTAGGGTGTTGACAATTTCTCGGTAATAAGTGATTGGTCCTCGCATAGCGGTGGGGGTATTAAAGCGATTAACAATTTCTCTTACAAGGTCTCTATCCATCGAGCCTTTGGAGCCTTCTCGAAGGGTGAAAGATAGCTCCAATAGTTTACGCCCAAAAGTAGTAGCGATTAGGGTTTCAGGTACTATCGGTATCTGAAATGGCGGCACCCACGGTATTCTGACCGTTTGGAAATCATCAAAGTTTAGAACGGCTCTGACCAATGTTTTGGGGTGTGGGCAATTGACTACGACCAGTTGACTTATTCTATCTTGAAATCGGTGGGCATATATCCAACCCAGCGCGCCACCCCAATCGTGGGTGAGTAACATTGGTTTCTCTAGACCGAGTTCTGAAATCAATTGGTCTATGTCATCGGTGAGCGTAATGACATCGTAGCCTTCTTTTGGTTGGTCTGAAGAAGGAAAGCCTCTGAGGTCGGGTGCGTAAAATGTGACATCAGGCATTTCTCTCATGAGAGGGCGCCAGCCCATCCAACCTTCGGGGAACCCATGAATACAGAGAACGGTTTGACCATTTGATTTAGCTTTGGGCGGTTTTGACACGGCAACATGCAACTCAATACCGTTAACGCAGATCCGTTTATGACTAATAGTATTAGACATTGTTATTTCTCCTTTTCCGCGGGCTCAAAGCATTGTTCTTCACATTGGAAGTGGTGATACCAATGGTGCGCCTTGATGCGTGTGGGAATATCTCCCTGTTTGACATCGCAGCAACAATCTTGCCTGGGCTTCACATTCAAGCTTACGGTGACGTACTGTTCATAAGCACCCGAAATGACTATTTTGCTTTTATAGGTACCCCCAGAAAAATTTTCTGGGATGACAAATGTCGCTAAAATTTTTATTTGTTCATCGGGTAATAAGGTTTTTTTGGTCGGTGTGATTTTTATTGAATCATCTGAGCAAGAAAATGGTTTTGCTACAAAAGAGAAATCGCGTTTACAGGTTGACGTGTTCGTGACGTTAATGTGATGCCGAAGGGTATCTCCAGCGCACCCTTCCCAGTCTATATGGCAAACTATTTGGCTAGGGCAGGCAGTTTCGGGAATTTCGCAGCAATCTACGTTCTTTTTGTGGTGTCTGCCGCAGCATGTGCAGTAATCCAAATATTCTCCTTCGAGTGTTTTCTTGAATACTTCTGCCGCGCTCGCGAGTGACGCGGCGACGATTCTGCCCGGGAGAAGGGCGAGGCTAAGGCATGACGGGGCGTTTTGTGTGTGGGAATGCGGTGGGCATTTAGTGACTATAGAATGGCAGTTAGTGGCTGTCATTGTGTTCTCCTTGTGATCTATCACAACTATCTATTTAGTACGTCCATTTACAACGGAGACGCAGGCGTCTATATCCGTTGTGTTGTTTCTATGTTATTTGCAGGATTCTGACACTTTTGCATGGTAATCTTCTGCGATTACCATGCCCTCTCCGCAAGTTTTAAATTCGAATATTTTGAATCCAAATAGACTGAAGCCCAGACGGTAATTTAAGGGGAAATGAAAACGCATCGGGCGAAGCCCAAGTTGCAGATCAATTTGCGGGAGTTCTTTGACTCGAACATCAAGTGCTAAGTCGATTTTATTGTCAGTAAGCAGTTTACTATCTGTTGATAATTTACTTTCTGACTTGAGTGTACTATCGGTTTTTACAAAACTGACAGAGCTCAATTTGCTATCGGTATTGATTTCAAGTGGGTCTATTTTAGCATTGAAATTTATGTCAGGTAATTCTGTCAGGCCGATGTTGATTTTAGGTAACTCAGTGACGCCCAAGTTAATTTGAGGCAGCTTGGTGATGTCCAACTGTTTAATGCGGATATTGTCGAGATCGACGCTCATTGTAACCTCCATGTATACAGTAATGATCGTTTTACGTTGATTATTGTTTTCTATTAACCGATAAATTAAACCCAGTTTCGAGGTGATTCAGTGGAATACCAAAAGGGAAAAATCAGTTATAAATACTGAGCAAATAAAACACGGAAGGGAAAGCAAATTCCTTTTGCTGAGCGGTGAGTCTAGGACAAAATATTTTTGCAATCAAGACACATTTTCTAAATTCGTGTTTAGCTATTTATCTGAAATGACGTGACTTTCGGACTTTAGATAAGATCAAAATGGCAAGACTTAAATTTTGTGAAGGCTGATCGATAATTTGTGTCAGTTTTTCGCCATATTTGATTAGGTGTTTCAGGTGTGAGTCTCATGCTAGGGGTCGGTTATTCGTTCAGTTCTCGCGAAAAACGCCAAATACCTTCCAAATCTCATAACTGGATTAGCAATTGACCAACAACCTTGCTACCTTTTCGGACCAAATTCATACATCAATAATAATATAAGATCATTCGCATACCTCCTGTTGTTAATGCGCAATATATGGAATATATCGTCATAGTTGCGCTAGAGGGTTTGCTCTAAGGATAGCCGTACAATGAAACAACGATTTTTATTGATTCTCATCATCTTCAGTTTTTCATTTTCAGCGTTGGCTGAATATGTCAGATTTGGAGAGTTGTATGCAGGTTCAGCAAAATATTTTCTAGACAATAGCGAGTTCGAAGATTCGACCAGCGCGGAAATCGGTTTCCAGTTGCCTGAAACGGGTCATCTTTCATGGGAACTTTGGTTTTCTCGTTTCAATGTGGATATTCCTGACAGCTCAGTACACCAACAGGGAAAGATCTTATATCAAGGATTTGTTTACCACCTTAGAGAAGGAAACCTTCGACCTTTTGTTACTGCTGGAATTGGACATAGAAAAATTGCAGGTGATGGTGAGCGAGATATAGAGTCATTGTTGACCGTTGGGGTAGGGCTAAAGCGTTATTTTGAGAGAAATTATTTGCTCCGCGGAGAAGTATTTGCTCAGCATAATAGTGATGCGGGTGTAAGGCTTTCTATCGGTTATTCATTTGGTCAAAAATACATACGTGTTCCTTTTGAAAAAGAACCGGAGCCCGTTCCAATTCCTGAGCCCGAGCCAATTCCAGAGCCCATACCTGAACCATCCCCATTAGATTCTGATTTCGATGGTGTGTTTGACAATATTGATCAATGCCCGGATACAGATATCGTATTCAAAGTTGATCTAACTGGTTGCCCCGTGATGTTGACGGAGGATGTATCTATAAGCATGGATATCAAGTTCTTGACCAATAGTGCGGAATTAACACCAGAGTCCTTTCCAGCTGTTAAAGAACTGGCAGATTTCTTGAATCAATTTGACGAGACTCAAGTTGTGATAGAAGGGCATACTGATAGTGTTGGCCGAAACTCATACAACAAGGAGCTATCTCAACGTCGTGCCGAGACGGTAATGCGTTCATTGATAGAAGATTACGCGGTTTCTCCTGTCAGAATGACATCGGTTGGTTACGGAGAAGAGCAAGCTATTGCTGATAATTCGACTAGTGATGGCCGATCAAAAAATAGGCGAGTGGTTGCTGTTGTTGAGTCAAGCATTACAAAGTCTGCAACCAAGTAAATTAGCTATACGCCAGCAAATACCGAAATCGGTTATTTCATTCAGACAAATGAGTGTGAGTTGAATAATCGTTTGATTTTTATTTGGGGAGTGTCTAAGTGAGTCGGTTGGCGCCGATAAGAAGCATACGTAGTTGTACTTTTGCTCGTTGGGAAAAAATTTCTCTTTCTCGCTTGGGTACATCGAGAGATATACCACCCAAATGAAATACAATAATAACCATTCCTTCAGATACTATATTTGTGAACTTTGGGCTTAGTTCCGCCTCTGATTCTATCTCTGGTTCAAGTTGCTTGTTTGATCGCGTAATCAAATACTGCTCCAGCTCAGTAACGAAGTGTTTTATCTCAATATTTATCGCGTGCCGAAATTCTTCAGAGTTACCGGAATGCTCTCTGATCAACAGCCTAAAATGGTTGGGGCTGTTAGTGATATATTCCATAAACGTATCAACGGATATATCAATTGCAGACCCTTCGCCTACTATTCGTGTTCGTGCTTTTCTAAGTAGTTGCCTGAGTGCAAGACCAGACTCTTCGACGAGTGCGATTCCCAAATCATTCATGTCTTCAAAGTGGCGATAGAACGAGGTTGGGGCTATTCCTGCGGCGCGTGTGACTTCACGTAAACTTAGGCTTGAGAAGACTCGTTCTATGCTTAACAAACCTAATGCCGCATCGAGTAAAGCGCGTCGAGTTTTCTGTTTTTGTTCTGAACGGGAGGCCACTAATTATCCTAGATGTAAAATTTGTGCTAATGATAGCCGAATTGTCATCGTATAAAAACGATCAATTATCTTTGAGTAGCAGAGAAGCATAGATATCTTTAAAAAAATGTAAATTTCGGTTCGCATTGACGATTTTGTAGTATGTGACAATTGTACGTAGGCAAAAATGAAGCGGTTTGACCAATACTAAATAAAAGACGCGAAGGACACATTGTTAGAGTTGATACATTTGGCTTCTTCAAAGATACGAGTGATTACAGGATGTTCGAAGTTCCTATCAGCTTGAATCTTGTCGCTAAAAAAACGCAAGCACCAGATACCAATTAGACTTGTGTTAGGTTGATGAGAGAACTGGAGTCGATGAGAGTTTACTCAATTCTTCCAGAGTACAGGCCTCTGATATGTGCTAGCCGTAGGTACTCTTTGTGGTGATTTGGCGTATGTCTAATATTATGCAGGTATCGTTTTATTTCCGCTAAAAGAGCTTCGTCATTGGTCTCTTTATGTAATTTTAACAATACTTGTGCAAGGTTGAGGTTGAGAGATATATGTCGTGGTGTAATCTGTTGAGCTGCGCGCAAAATATCAGCAGCATCGCTCGTTTCCCCAATTGAATAACTCTTTATCCCTTCTTTATTTTTAGCCGCAGCTTCTTTTCGTTGGCTGATAGAAATGTTGCCGCTAAGTTGATCGTATATATCAGAAAGAAGTTCTGGGTCGTCTGCAGCGTCAGCCGCCTTTTCTAGGTATTGTTCGGCTTTTTTCTGGTCACCTAAGAGCTGAAGAGAGCTGGCCGCAACTTTTAGAGTACTTGCATCGAGAGATTTAGTCGTTGTTTGGTTGTTCAAGGTATCTTCTACCAGCGCTTTTGCTTCTTTAATATTTCCCACTGTTGCGTGAATATTGGCTGTCATGAGTTTCGTTTGTAGTGATATGTTTTCGTTTCCAGCGTGCCTTTTTTCAGATTTTTCTAAAAGCTCAAATGCTTCCTTAAACGCCGAGCTTTCATTCGGATTCTGTTCATCTTTAGCTTGGGATGAAAGGAAATTGACGAATTCATAAGTTTGTTCCGGTTTTGCATAGATCGACTGATCGCTCAGTTTGGTCATGTGCCTATAAGCTTGAATTGCATCTTCGTTTTTATTATTCAGCACGCAAAGATTCGCCATATTCTTTTGTCTAAGAAGCGCGTTAGGTGAGAGTGTTATGGCCTGTTCGATTGTTGTCTGTGCTTTGCCAAAATTGTTTTGCTTTTTATACAGTTCAGCAAGTAGATCCATTGCTTCTATTTGAGCAGGGTCTTTTTTTATTATGTTTTTTAGTGATTTTTCTGCTTCGGCGAAATTTTCTTGTTTCAGGGCAATCTTAGCGAGGCCGTATTCTGCCCAGATAAAGTCATTGGCTTGTAGAATACTTTGGTAAGAATCTACGGCGAGATCGAATTGACCGGTTTTGGTGAGTAACCAAGATTTTGTTTTAATACAGCGAATACTATAGCGGCTTTTTTCGGTTATCTCTTTGTCACATTGGTTAATGGCATCGTGATATTGCCCGTTATCAATATGCGTGTCGATTACTTGCATCGCGACTTTCATTGTCAACGCTTTTTCCAGTCGATTCATCAAATCTCTGGGTGAAACTGGTTTGACAAGGTATCCGTCAGGTTCATTTTCGACGGTGCCCATGACCTTGCCTTTTTCGACTTCTGCTGAAATTATGAAAAATAAACTGCCAAAGCTGAGCAATTTTCGGTAGCGTAACTCTTCGAGTAATTCTTGGCCGTTTTTTCCTTTGCCTAATTCATAGTTACATAGCACTACATCGTAGGTTATGTTTTCAAAGCCTGTGATTACCTTTTGAGCATTGTTTGCGGTATCTACCAATACTAAGCCAAGTTCTTTCAGTGTTTTTTTTGTTGAGAAACAAAAGGTATCTAGCTCATCAACTATCAAAAAACGCTTTTTCGTGAAGGCTTCCAGGGACATATGAACAACACCTGAGACAAAGTATCAGAGGATTTTACACGACGTCTGTGTTTACAAATGAAGCGCAATAAAATGGATCGAAAATGTTCATTTATGACACATAAACTCTTTTTATCGCCATTTTGTGACTTGTTTTTGTTCGGTTCGTGACGTAGTGAAAAGGCCTCTATCTATACATTTAGGTTGGTTTATAAAATAGTATAGGAGATATTGATATATTGTCGCTGTTTAGGGTTGGAGTTAATTTAGATGAAAGTACTTTTATTAATTTTGATTTCAGCGTTATTGAGCAATAGCTCTTTGGCCGAAATACGGGCGATGACTCTAAATGCCGAATGGTTATGGACACCATTGGATAGCCAGATTGATGGTGATAAATTTAATAAAGGCGATATGGCAGAAGCCGCCTATTTGGAAGAGATTAAGTTTTACGCCGAGCTTATTAATAACACCGGTTCGCTTGTGATCGCCATAAGCGAGATAGAAAACGGCATGGTAGCGGGTCATATAGCAGGGTTGCTTGGTGAAAAGTGGCGGGCGTATTTCAAACAGGGAAGAGATACTGCAACAGGGCAAGACGTCGCGATTCTATCTAACTTCCCCCTTGTTAAAGGCTCGGTTACCGACTTTGGTTTCCCATTTGGTACGATCGATAGCTCAAGCAAAAAAAAGCGTCTCAGTAAGGTGCTAGGAGCAAAATTCTTGATTAGGCGTGGTGCGTCTGAATTTAAGCTTGGTGTGATTACTTCTCACTTTCTATCTAAGCGAAACAACAACCCCAAAAAAACAGCTAATCGTCAGCGACAAGCCGTTGCGTTGTCAAAAGCGATTCAGCTTTTCAATCGTTCCTCTGATGCTTTACTTGTAATGGGTGACTTCAATGATACGACTAATTCAAAAACGCTCACCATTCTACGAGATAGTAGTAAGCTGAAAAGTGTACAAATAGAGGGTGAAAATTCACGTAACAGAATAGATCACATATTATATAAAGGGTTAATTGAGCGTGTTACCGTACTAAAAGACTTAAAACAACACTCGGATCATCACGCAGTGTTTTCGGTATTTCTGTTAGAAAAAAATTTGTAAGCACTATTTTGTGGTTAGCTTGTCTCTAGTTTGCAGTGGGTCACAGTTAAGGCCTGTGAAACTGTGCCAGAATATGCACCCCCAGAGATTTACTTAGGTTCTCGATTGAGTCGAGACCTACGATGTAGAAGGTAATCGAAGGATACGAATTTAGCCTCGTTAAAAGACTTGTGTGTACTGAAAAGGAATTGGGTCAAGGTATGATTAAAATAATTATCACAACGCTAATCGTTCAATCCATCATTTTGTTAGTTGGATGTAAAAGCGCAGGAGTAAAAGACAATCTGGTCGGCAGTTGGGAGTCTAGTGTGATTAACGGAGGTGCTTCTTCTGTTGATGAACAACCACGAATTCTACTTGATATTGAAAGCTCTGGTGTCGTGTCAATTCAGACGATAAATAGAACTCAGGGAGACATGTCGATTTCGAACTACCAAGGTAAAATTAACGGTGACAACTTTCAAATCGAACACAAGCCTGAAGGCGTGAGAATGGTTAACAATGATAGCTATCTGACTTTGCTTGATGATGAAAAAGGCGAATCTATTGTCTTCAAACGCCGTGAAGTTGAACCTGAAGTGCCAGAACTGGTTACCAGATAAAGAACGTTTACAGCTCATTGAGGCTACTATTGTTCAAACAGCTTCTTCTATTTCCTTTTACAAAAGTTATGTTTGCTCATCGATGTCGTGCTTATTTCAGCCGAAGACGTATGTACTGAGTTGTGTCGATTATTTTAATCGTGTAGTTCGAAGGTGTGTATGTCAAAAGTGGTTGTAAAACATGTGTTAATTAACGTTTTGTTATATTCGCCATTAAGTCGTATTTATTAGTATGTTATTCTTCCGCGGGTTTTTATGGTCATGTATCCATAGATCAGAGAAGAGAGGCATCCGTGTATATTACAAATTTCAATACTATAGATTATCTAGCGTCATCGGATCGCGATGTATCACCTGTTGATGGGAGTTTGACTTAATGAGCTTGCGTAGTTTTTCGGCTGTTATCGTTCTATCTTTGCTTAGTTTCTCAGCACTCTCTGCCGACCAAAAAACCTTTTGTATATGGGATCCTGTAGGTCGAAGTGGTCCCGTTATGTCATTTTATTCAGATCTTATCCCGAAAGCTCAATCATGGGGTTTGAATATTAAGTTTGAAGCATATACTGACGAAAAGGTCGCTGCGAATCAGTTTAAAGCAGGTCGTTGTGAAGCGGCGTTACTTACCAGTATTTTATCGCGTCAATTCGTGAAGTTCGCAGGAACAATGGATGCCATTGGAGCAATTAATTCTCAAGAGGGGCTTGAGTTAGCGATTGCGACTTTGGCGAGAGAACGTGCCGGAAATTTGATGACCGACGGAAACTACGAAGTGGTTAGTACCTTTCCTGTTGGATCAATGTATGCGTTTGTTCGAGATCGCTCTATCGATACAATCGATGATTTCGCAGGTAAAAAATTGGCGATATTGAATGGCGACCCTCAAATGCAGAAATTTGCAGACCTAGCCGGAGCATCCAAAGTCAATGTGAGTTTGTCGACCTTTTCAGGAATGTTTAATAACGGAGCCCTTGATATCGTAATCATGCCAGCTCTCGCCTATAACACCTTTGAACTGTATAACGGGCTCGGAAAGAAAGGCGGCATAATCGATTACCGTCTGTATTACGGTATGTTGCAAACGATTGCTAAACGAGATGAATTTCCAGAAGACTTTGGCTTCAAAATGCGGAGTTATATGCTTACGCGTATGAAGGCGATGGACAAGATGGTTATTGATGCAGAGAAAGAAATACCAAGACGATACTGGATAAAAACCAATCAGTTTGTCAAAGATGATATCGATCATTTTAGTAAACGGGTTCGTTTTGCTTTGAAGGATGACGGTGTCAATGATCTTGCAGCCTTAAAGTTATTTTGGAAAATTAGGTGCCGATTAGATCCTTCACGTGGTGAGTGTAAGGATTCGCCTTATAAAAAAATCAAACGTGATAAAAAACCGTCGAGCAAGTCAACGAATAAGAAGAAGTCTAATAACGTTATATCAAAAAATGACCTGGCAGACCTGGACAAAAAAGTTGGATTAAACAAGAAACTCAAGCAGCAAATTAAACAAGAAAAAAAGGACCTTGAAGAAGAGAAGCGCCTTTTTGTGATAGAAAAAATCGATTTTGCCAGAGAAAAAGAAGCGTTTGAACAGGAAAGATTGGAGTTCATGGAGAGAATCGAGCAAGCGGAAGTAAAGCCTGTTGGCTTAGAGGCTGCACTACCTGATGAAATTCCAGTTGTTGTGCCTTTGACACCGACTGTGTCGGGTGATACGTCAACAGTGCCTGAAGAGTCAGGCAGTGAGGAAAGTAAGCGCAGTTGGTGGGACACTGTATTCTAGGCTTAGGTTCTATCGATAACGAAAGAAGCCGGAAAACTTTCCGGCTTTTTCATACCTGAGCGTTTAAGTTATTTGCGATTGACTAGTTCGTGAACCGAATCAAGTAAAGAGTGAGTCAGTGTTTCTGAATTGAAATCATCGTATTTGTTGGAAAAAGATTTTGCTGCGTCACTAAATTTATCTTGTTGAATAATTTGATCTAGCTTAAGGCTCATACTATCAGCGCGTAAGTCGGGAACTGATAATCCAGCACCGAGCTTTTCAATGTTTAGCGATACGATATACTGCTCAATATGTAGTGGAAGCGTCAATATTGGAGTACCAGAGAGTAGCAGTTCTGAAACGGTTCCGTGGTTTCCATTACAAATCCCCAAGTCTGCTGTTTTACCAATCATTTTCATATCTAGAGGTTTGTCGACAAACTTCAAAGTCTTTGAACTAAAATGTTTAATTAATTCCGTGGGTAGGCCATCGGGATATATTAAGCAAGGGTACTTTTTGGCCTCAAGGTATTCGAAAAACTTTGGCAGGTTTGGGAATGGCTTGGTATAGATAAAAATTTTAGGGCCGCTGCCGTTGGGCCAGTTGGGTTTTAGTCCAGGAGGTGATTCGCATATGCCGACATAATTCCCATTTTCTCTATCTGGGTAGTGATCTAGTTCTGGGAACGTTCTAAACAAGCAGGCATCTGCTTTGTGCATTTCATTGATAGTAGATAACGGTTTTAGTTTGTTGACTATCAGTGCTTGGTTTATTGTTTTGAGTATATTATCTTCAATTTTAGTGAGCTCTCCCTGGTTTTGTTTCTGTCCTATTAGTGTTGCAAATCCGAGGTTTGGTGTTATGTCGGTTGGGGTATAAAATCCTGTACCGATTCTTAATCGTTTGAAGGTGTTTTCTTTGGCTGCAAGTAGCGCTGTAGGGCTGTAGTCACAAACAAGTAGGTCAGGTTTGATCAAGTCGAACAAATTTCTCCATGCCTTGATTAACCCGGTAAGGCGCTTTACATCGGCGTAGCCACCATTGTGTAAAATTTGAGGATAGTTTAGTACTTGCCCAATATGGAGTGACTCTGGGGCAATACCTGTCGGTGCTTGTATATAAGTAACATTGGTATCTTTAAATAGCTGATGGGCTTTACTAAGGCATTTCACGGCAAAGAAAACCTGATGGCCTTCTTGTTCGAGTTTTTTGATCAGTGTCAGATAGGGACTTATATGGCCGGCACCGAGGCCGAACTCCCATGTGAAAAGTATTTTTGCCATTGATATTCCGCTTAACAGTCAATTTTTGGCGTTCAGCCTATCAGGCAAAGTTCAATTTTGAAAGGCTATGTCATCATGCTGTGACATAGGTGAGACGTTTTGTCATCCGGCGAGTGTTCGACTTGAATCTCGAGAGAGTACGGAGGGCAATAGCCCTCCGCGAAGCTAGGTTAGAGCACGGCTCCTAAAAGTGATTCTATCGCCTGCATGCCTGGATCTTCCTTGTTGTAATTATTAGAAGGTTCCAATAAGCGAATAGTATTGTTGCCGTTTATCCACTGGGTAAGAAATGAATCCATGCCGGTCATGGTTCCTGGGCACTTCCAACCTTGAGACCAGGGCCATTCCCAGAATTCATACCATCTTTTCTTACGAATACTTGGGCAAGAATGGCTACCAACAAACGTAATGATCGTGCTGCAATGGCTATCGTTAATCGGGCGATTGTAAGGAATGTGGTAACTAAAATTAGCTAGGCCATTCATCGTGGAGACCATGTTTGCTTGATCTTCCTGCCATTTTGCTAGAATACCAGCTTCGTCAATACCGGGGAAAAATCGCTCATATGAAAAACGCGAGAAATTAAAATCGGTACTAAAGCCTGTGTAAGCAAAGTGATCATTAGGATATTCGCTAGACAGGGTGGCCATAACTGTCCCCATATCGTTAGGGTCGAACCCTGCAGGTAAGCCTCCCAATATGCTTTGAATGTTCCATGCTGAGTATATTGTCTCGTGTAGCTGCTTCGAGTTATAGCTCGCATCAGGGGCTGAGTACAATGGGCCTGAATCATTCAGCATATAGCCTTCGCTGAAATTCAATGACTGTCGTGCCGTGTGATATTGAGCAATCGCTCCAACGCCACCTGCACTGTAGCCCGTTAGTAAGAATTTTCCGATGTTAGGGAAGCGAGTGCTCAGGTAATCGAATGCTGCAACTGAGTTACTGAAGCCCATATGGTGGAAATTCAAGGGTGGGTTTACACCTGATGGGTCAGCGTAGTTAACGACTGCATTTCCCATATGGACGTCACCTGTGCAGTAGGGTAGATGTACCACATCCCACCCTTTTGTTATGAGGTCTGTTTTTGATCTTAAGGGTAGGCCTGGGTCATTTCCATTAATGATGGGTGAAACATAGGTTGATTGAAAATCCGTGATGTAGTCGTCTGGGAGCCCATTGGGGTTCGCTGCGCCCAATTTGCCTAACTCACCACTGCAACTTGCATAATCCCAACATGCACCACCACCTTCAAATGAGACGGCTAAGTTGTCAGAAGTCGGACTATCATAAATCCAAAATTTGTATTGCGAACCATCGCTACATTTGGTTCCCGGAATTTCAATTCGTTCCCATGCGAAATTATTTCCGCCGTCGACAATGTCTTCAATACCAACAGCAGATGCACCTGCGTTAATACCAAAAGCTAATGACAAGCCTAGAATGGGTTTGAATAGGTGGTGGGGTAATTTTTTTATCTTTTGCATAACATTTCCCATTTATAATTATTAATTTAAGTGGAAAGCACTACTAACACCGAATACCACGTCTTTCTAATTCTCTGTGAAACACTCAGTAAAGAATACAAAATTACTTTTCTGAAGTGAGTGCGTTTTGATACCGCTCATCGCAGAGATCATATTGCTCAGGTATATAAGTGCGCTTTGTTTGGGGAAATGTATTGTTAAATATGGCCATTAGGTCAATTTTACTATTATTAAATGATATTTGGAGTTGAAGAATCGTGAAATAATGATGTAAGCCGGTTTTGGATCTGAATGATATGGTGGTTAAAAAGGGAGCATAGAAGTAATAAAATACCCTTTGGTATAAGTAAAAAAACCAAGTCGGGCCCGCCTGACTTGGTTGGAGTACACGCATCTCCGTAATTGGTCATATTCATGTTTCGTGCTGGAACCTAAGTCATAGGTCCCAGCAAGAAAATGCTCGATCTGGGCTTAGAGTACACCATCCAACAGTTGGACTAATGCGCTCATTCCGGGATCTTCATTGTTATAGTTATTATACGGTTCTAGTAAGCGGACCGTATTATTGCCGTTAATCCACTGATTCAAGTATGAGCTCATGCCAGTTGATGTGCCTGGGCACTTCCAACCTTGAGACCAAGGCCATTCCCATGACTCGTACCATTTTTTGGTTCGAACACTCGGGCAAGCATGGCTTCCCATAAACGTGACGATGGTAGAGCAATGGCTATCATTGATTGGGCGATGCCAAGGTATGATATAGCCAAAGTTAGAGTGATTATTCATCTCATCAACCATAATAGCTTGGTCTTCTTGCCACTTGGCCAGAATTTCCGCTGGTGTGATTCCTGGATAGAATCGCTCATATGAGAAGCGGGAGAAGTTGAAATCAGTGCTGTAGCCCGTATATGCGAAGTGATCGTTTGGGTACTCAGTAGCTAGTGTACTGATAATGCTGCCCATGTTGTTGGGGTCAAACCCAGCCGGAAAATTGGGGAGAATACTAGTTGTATCCCACGCAGCTGATATGGTGTCATGTAGAGGCTTGGAGTTGTATGTCGCGTCTGGTGCGATAAACAGTGGTCCTGAGTCATTTAGCATGTAACCTTCATTGAAGTTCAGTCTAGTTTTTGCAGTGTGGTAATGCGCGATTGCGCCAACGCCGCCCGCACTATAGCCCGTTATCAAAAACTTTCCGATCGTAGGGAATCGAGTGTTTAAATAGTCAAATACTGCAGCGGTATTGTTGTAGCCTGCGTGATGAAAATTCAAAGGCGGATTTATGCCTGATGGGTCAACATAGGTTGCTACCTTATTACCCATATGAACATCACCGGTACAATAAGGTAAATATACGGCATCCCATCCGTTGGTTACTAAATTCGTTTTCGACCGACCTGGTAAGCCAGGGTCATTGCCATTGATAATAGGTGAAACGTACGTTGCCTGTTGTTGGCTAATATAGTCGTTTGGAATACCGTTGGGATTTGCGGCGCCTAGTTTTCCGAGCTCACCGCTACAGCTTTCGTAATCCCAGCAAGCGCCACCACCTTCAAGTCCAACGGTCATGTTGTTGGAGGTAGGGCTGTCATATATCCAGAATTTGTATTGCGATCCATCACTACACACTGTTCCAGGTATTTCGATGCGTTCCCAGGCAAAGTTATTGCCTCCATCTACTATGTCCTCAATTCCGACTGCTGAAACAACTGAGCTCAAGCTAGCTGCTAGCGTCATTCCAAATATCGTCCTTGCGAAGTTTGATTGTTGTTTTTTTAACTTATTCATTACTTTTCTCGTCTTATAGTTGTTTGATTTAGAGTGGAAACAACGGCGCATATGTAAGCCACGAGCTCATGATATGGGCAAGACAAAGTCATTCGAAAGTGCCTAAACAACCAGAATTATAAGGAGTTGAGTTTTTATGCTATGGGGTTATGCTATCTATGTACCATATTGTTGGTTCGTGCATGATATTGATATTCTTTGCGAATTTTGTTCAAGAGTAAGGTTCGAAGGCGCTTGGGTGTTTGAGTCTAGTGAGGTAACGGTGCGTGGCTATCGTTTTTTCGTTCTGAAAATGCATCTATAACGAATTGAATAGAGCTTGCTACTTGTTGGAATGAATTCCAACCTACAGGAGGGGCTTGATCTAGTAGATGCATCGCATTTGAAACGGATTAACGCAAAGCGCAGCTTTGATTACTTTATATGTTTGAATTTCTTATGTCTTAAAGAGGGGGTTCTAGGAGGGTTGTGTTGGCTCCCCGAGCTGGGCTTGATCTAGTAGATGCATCGCATTTGAAACGGATTAACGCAAAGCGCAGCTTTGATTACTTTATATGTTTGAA
>ENA-OSET01002782-OSET01002782.1-sediment-metagenome-genome-assembly--contig:-NODE-2782-length-16563-cov-5.950928_pt1 | contig 16563 bp, 13 predicted proteins | sample MGYA00237882_ERZ534229 | MGnify/ENA primary metagenome ERZ534229 (study PRJEB26408, sample SAMN06266212) | sediment metagenome | isolation source: Hudson Canyon methane seep mesocosm | place... | reverse complement strand
ATTCCAGTGATGGTTTCAAGAACGGGGTATTCAGGCGAGTTAGGGTATGAAGTCTTTGCTCACCCGAAGGACTGTGAGTCAGTTTGGGATGCAATTGCAGATGCGGGTCAGGAGTTTGGTATCTGCCCATTAGGACTGAATGCGCTTGATATGCTTCGCATTGAAGCAGGACTAATCTTTGCAGGCTATGAGTTTTGCGATCAGACAGATCCGTTTGAAGCTGGCATAGCTTTCACCGTACCCTTAAAGACAAAAGAAGATGATTTTTCTGGAAAAGAATCTTTAATTCTTCGCAAGAATTCACCACAAAGAGTCCTTGTTGGGTTAGAATTAGATTCTAATGAAGTTGCGCTCCATGGTGATGGGGTGTATATTGGAAAACAACAAGTTGGAATTATTACAAGTGCAACACGTTCGCCAATTCTAAAAAAGAACATTGCACTATGTCGAATTTCAGTTTCAGCGTCAGAGATTGGCAATGAAGTTGAAGTAGGAAAGCTCGATGGACACCATAAGCGTTTATCTGCAAAGGTGGTCCGCTTTCCATTTTATGATCCTGAAAAAACTCGAGTAAGAATGTAGTTATTTTCAGGCAAAAGAAAATCTTGGATTTGTAATTATGTCTAAGGTTGAGAGTATGATTTTTTTTATCAGTATTTGATGGATGAGTCATTTTTAAAAATTAAATACTTTATCAATGTATTTAATGTCACTATAAAGGAGAAGTAAATGAATAAATTTACAAGTAAAGTAGCTGCAGCTGCTTTGACGATGTCTTTAGCTTCTGTTACAGGTCAAGCTGTTGCAGACTCTTCAAAGCCAATCGTTATACCAACACATAACTGGTCAAGCCAAGTGGTAATGGCCTATGTTATTGGCGGTATTTTTGAAAGCATGGGTAACAATGTTGAATATGTTCCAGCTGATTCTCAAGCAGTTTATGAAGCGATTCGTAATGGAGACGTCACTATTTCACACGAAGTATGGCAGTCTGCGTTTGGCGCATCTTTCTATAATGCAATGGAGAAAGGCGGAATTATCGATGCTGGTAACCATGAAGCGATGACTCTTGAAGAAATGGGTGTCCCACAATGGGTTGTAGATGAAAACTTATGCCCAGGACTTCCAAACTGGGAAGCTCTTAAAGACTGTAAAGATGTCTTTGTTACAGCTGACTCAGGTGGTAAAGGTCGTTGGTTAGAAGGACCACAAAGTTGGCATGGTAACCTTATGCCAGAGCGTATTGCTGCGTTAGGTCTTGGTGATGACTATATGGTTAAGTTTGCGGGTGGTGCAGATGCACTATGGGCAGATTTAGCTGCTGCTAAGAAAGAAGGCCGCGGAACAATCGTCTTTAACTGGACTCCAAACTTTACAGATGCTGATGGATTTGCATTCATTGAATTCCCTGAGTACTATGATGGATGTAGAGTCGTTGATGGTGGTGATGGTGCTTGTGGATCTCCAAAAGGTTGGTTGAAAAAAGCAGCTAACTATAAGTTCCCTAAGACACATCCAGATGCTTACACAGCGTTCACAAAGATGTCTTTCTCAACAACTCATATTGGTCAAATGGCCGCACTTGTTGACGTTGATGGCATGAGCCATCAAGACGCTGCAGCTGCATGGCTTGCCGATAATCAGGATGTTGTATCAGCATTTAAATAAGGCTTATATAGCTTAGTCTTCTTAATTTATTAAGAAGTTTATAAATGTTTTAAATCTCTCCCCTGGGCTTACTCAGCTAGGGGAGATTTATTATGCCCTTTACTTAATACTAATATTCTTATCTAATAACATTAAGTAAGGTGATATTTTTTTGTATACTTTAACTATAAAGTTAATTTGGAAACTCATATGTCATCAGATACAACAATAAGTCCAACTAGTCACCCCGTTATTAAGTGTGACTCAGTCTATAAAATATTTGGTGAAAACGCAAAAAAATTACTCCAAGAGGCTAATGGTCAAGTTGATGCTCAAGAATTCCAGGATGCTGGTTGTGTAGTTGGTGTTAATAGCGCCTCTTTTGAGGTTCAGCGAGGTGAGATGCTGGTTGTAATGGGTCTTTCAGGTTCAGGTAAATCAACGCTACTAAGATGTATATCCAGGCTCACTGATACAACAGCAGGAAAGATATATATTGATGGAGAAGATCTTCTTTCATTGAACTCAAAAGAGCTTATCGAGCTGAGAAGAAACAAAATGGGAATGGTCTTCCAAAGTTTTGCTTTATTGCCTCACAAAACAGTTTTAGAAAATATTGCCTTTCCACTCCAAGTGAAAGGTAACAGTACTTCTGATAGTATGAAAAGAGCAATGGAAATGGTTGAGCTAGTTGGCCTTACAGGCCGTGAAAACTACTTTCCTAGAGAGCTATCAGGGGGCCAGCAACAAAGAGTCGGTATCGCAAGGTCTTTGGCTGTTGAGCCTGATATTTGGTTTCTAGATGAGCCTTTTTCGGCGCTAGATCCTCTCATTAGAAAAGAGATGCAGGATGAGTTTTTAAGGCTTCAAGGCGTTCTTAATAAAACCATTTTATTTGTCACTCACGATTTCGATGAGGCACTGCGTCTTGCTGATCGTATCGCCATTATGAAAGATGGGATTATTGAGCAGTTAGATACACCAGCTAACATCGTTTTAAATCCTGCAACCGAGTATGTTCGAAAGTTCACTGAAGAAGTGCCAAGGGAAAAGGTGTTAAAAATTGAATCTGTGATGGATCCTGTTGGGAGCACTGATGAGGAGTTAAGTAAACTTCAAGTTTCAAAAGATGCAATTATTGAAACAGTTGCTGAGGCGGTTTTAAGTGAGCAAAAGCCGGTAGCTGTTTTAGATGAGAATAATAAAGTTGTCGGCGTTTTAAATTGCTCAACTATTATTCATGTTCTTTTTGGTGACCGATCAAGTTAAACGAGATTTCAAATATTAAATGAAATGATGGACTATTTAAAAAACAATCCAAAACTTGTGCAATTTGGTATCGTTTTAATTGTATTTTTTATTCTGATGTCAATGACAGGAGAATATAAGGACATTATTTTGCTTCGGGATGGTTTTGCAAATAAAGTAAATTCTGGAGAAATCGATGCAATAGCCAGTTTTTCAGATTCATTTAGAATGATCCTAAGTGGTCAGCTACCCCCTCAGCTTATTAGGCTTCCCGAATTAAACTTTTTTAATCCAGTCACTAATACTTCAATTCTGTTCAAACTGATCGCCCTTGTAACTATTCTAGGTCTCCTCTTTAGAAACTATTTTACAACTACTAAAATAACGAGAGATTTACCAATTGACTGGTTCAAGGAGAACTGGACAAAGCTTTTTGTATATATACCAGCTGGAGTCATTGTTGGCTTTCTGATTCTACCAACCCTTATGAACTGGTTTTTTGGGGACATTACGACAAGTAGCTTTTGGTCAATGAACCAAATCATTAATGACTCTGCTGAATTCGTCATGTATGAATGGTGGCCGGTTGAAATTTATGATCCAGAGATTGAAGATTATGACGATTCTGCAATGATTAAGGAGATCACTAGAGGCTTTTCTCGGTCTATTCTCTTTGCTATTGAGTTTATTCGTGAGATTCTATTAGGCGGAATTAAAACCATTGTTGCCTTTACAAGCTGGGACTGGTCTGATGCGAATGAATGGGCAGTTTGGCCAGCACTTCCTTGGACTGTTGTTTCCGCTTCAGCCATTATGATTGGCTATTATTTAAGTGGAAGAGGTTTGGCAATATTGGCTGCCTTTTCTACTATATATATCAGTGTTTTTGGTCAGTGGGAGCCTTCAATGGAAACACTCTCATTTGTTCTCGTTGCTGCCCCAGTTTCATTTATCTTGGGACTTGGTTTTGGTGTTTGGGCCTATAAGAGTAAAACTACTGAAACAGTGTTAATGCCTCTGTTAAACGTTGCTCAAACTATGCCTCATTTCTCTTACCTTGTCCCGGTGATGGTGTTCTTTGGTGTGGGTGATCATGCTGGCGCTATAGCAACGATTATATTTGCAACCCCTCCGATGATTAGGCTGACACTTCTGGGTTTAAAAAAGGTTTCTCCTGAAGTGCTCGATGCGGGGATGATGAGCGGCTGTAATAACTACCAACTAATGTCTAAAGTTTTAATTCCTACAGCTAGAAGAGATATTTTAATTGGCGTCAACCAGGTCATCATGCAGTGCTTGGCGATGGCGGTCATTGCATCATTCATTGGGGCAAAAGGTTTAGGTTTTAATCTACTTCTTGCTCTAAATCAATTGAAAATAGGGCAAGCACTAGAGCTTGGTATTTGTATTGTTCTTATTGCGGTCTTTTTAGATAAACTCTCTTTGGCCTGGGCTAATAAGCAGACTGACTACTTTGCCGACCTGCCTTTTATTGAAAGGCATAAGTATGCGGTATCCTTTGCCATCATTCTTGTCGTTGGAAGTTTGCTGGCAATTCTTGGAACTTTTTTGTTTAAGGATGGAATCAATTATCTATATATGATTCCTCACAATAAGGGCTACACATCTCAACTATTCTGGCAGTCTGGTGTTGACTGGATATGGGATACTTTTTTCTTCTCATTGCAGGGGTTTAATACTTGGTTAATTCAGGATGTCCTCATTCCGATGAAGACGGCTTACCTTTCAATGCCTGTTATAGCAACCTTTACACTTGTCATGGGTGTTGGTTATATCATTGGTGGAATCAGGTCTGCACTGATAGTGGGTGGCTTTTTACTTGTTATCGCTCTATTACAGTGGTGGGAAAGGGCTCTCATTACAGCTTATATGGCTAGCTTTGGCGTTATCGTGTCTGGCATCATTGGAATTACTGTGGGCACTCTGTGCGCGAGAAGTAAAATGGCAAGTAAGATTATTTTGCTAGTTTGCGACACCTTTCAAACGTTCCCATCGTTTATCTATTTAATTCCAGTCATCATGTTGTTTGGAGTAACCGATACATCAGTTTTGATTGCAGTGATTGTCTATGCAACGATTCCTGCGACAAGGTACACCGTTGAGGGCCTTAATAGTGTTCCTGATGCATTGCAGGATGCCGGCTCTATGTCTGGCGTTAATCGTATGCAAAGATGGCTCAAAATCGAGCTCCCTTTGGCTTTTCCTCATATTATGCTAGGACTCAATCAAACGGTTATTTTTGCCCTATTTATGGTGATTATTGGTGCAATGATTGGTACAGATGACTTAGGACAATTCATTCTTAAGGCTTTGTCTGACAGACAAGGCATTGGAAACGGACTGCTATTGGGCCTATGTGTTGCTTTTATTGGGCTTGCAGTTGATCATCTCATTCAGACCTGGGCAACGAAGAGAAGGAAGCTGCTGGGTATAGACTAGCTTCTATCCATTTTCTGGTAGAGCCTTTTTAAATTCAAATCTAAGTGAAATTAATTACCAATTTCACGAATCATTCTGTTGATAATATCTACTCATAGATTTTTTAATTAGGGGCGCAACAAATGAAGATTATTGATGGCAAGACACTTGCTGAAAATCTCAGAAAAAATATTGCTAACGAAGTGAAGCAGTACTCAAGACCTCCTGGTTTGGCGGTTTTACTCGTGGGCGATGATCAAGCTTCACAAGTCTATGTTAGAAATAAATCGAGAGCATGTGTTGAGGTTGGTTTTTATTCCGATCAAATCCATAAATCAGCAAACATTACTCAAGAGGAGCTGTTGTCAGAAGTTCAAAGGCTGAATGAAAATAATAACATTGATGGTATTTTGGTGCAACTTCCTTTGCCTTCTCACATTGATGCCAACGAGATTATTGAGGCTATTATTCCTGAAAAGGATGTAGACGGATTCAGCAGTGAAAATGTTGGTAAGCTCAGTTTAAATAAACCTTTTATTAGTCCTTGTACGCCTAAGGGCGTTATTAAAATGCTAGACTCTATCAAGTGCGATCTGAGAGGCAAAGACTGCGTCATTATTGGTGCATCCAATATTGTTGGAAGACCGATGGCTATGGAGTTCCTTAATGCGGGAGCGACTGTCCAGGTGTGTCATAAAGAAACTAAGGAAATTAAACAGAAAGCGAAGTCAGCCGACATTATTGTCGCTGCTGCTGGCGTGGCTAACCTTGTTAACAGTGAGTGGGTTAAAGAGGGCGCGGTCATTATTGATGTTGGCATCAATCGACTTGAGGATGGGTCGATGACGGGTGACGTTGATTTTGACGATGTTAAGGATACTGTCTCAGCTATCTCTCCAGTTCCTGGAGGCGTTGGACCGATGACGATTGCGGTTCTTCTTGAGAATACTTTAACGGCCTACCAAGCCAAGCTATAAGTCAGACCTAAAGTCTTTAAGGGTTTGCGCGATCCAGCGATGAAAGCAGTGGGTTGCACTATCCATAACGGGTGAGAACTTACCACCATCAAACATAAGGCCATTCCTGCCGCGCTGCATGCCTTCAACAACGCCAATATCTTCCTGAAATACAGTCTTCCAGAATGAGGCATTCTCATCGATGAGGCTATTTAACTGCGGCATCTCCGAAGGATTCTTTGAGTAGTAAAGAGAGATATGCTCGATTGTCTTGTTGGTCGCAATCGGCTCAATAATGATGGAAAAAAAGTGGTCTCTGTGAACCCCTAAAAGGACGTTCGGATACAAAGCAATGTATTCACTCGTCTTATCCCATTTGTTTGAGAGTCCATCAAAATCTGGGAACACTTTTCCATCTTCATTTTTAATTTGATTGTAGACGTGGGAGCCTTGTCCTGAGAAAGCGCCTATTTCTTCGATATGGTAGTGATCTTCAATACTTGATGTGACGTTGAGCTCAGGGTGTACCCATGGCAAATGGTAGCTCTCACAGTAGTTTTCAACGGCAAGCTTCCAGTTCGTCTCTAAGGTCAGTGAGAAAGACGATTTTTCACCGCCATGATAAATTGGCTTTTCAAATTCAGACCATCTTTCAATGACCTTGGAGGCGTAATCATTGAACGAAGGTGCTGTTCCTGAAATATTGACAAAAATAATGTCTTGCCAGACGTTAGATCTTATTTCAAATAAGCCCAGTTCTTGATTATTGATGGACTCATGTGAATTGGAATCAGTGCCTCCCACCATTGGAGTTGCACATAGCTCACCTTCAAGGTTATAGCACCAGCTGTGATAGGGGCAGCGAATTACGCCGCTAATGTTGCTAGGCTCTTCAATGAGTATCATTCCCCTGTGTCGACACGTATTTTGAAAGACATTGATCCGATTGTTTTCATCACGAACCATGATGAGCGGCATGCCAACAAAATGGATTGGTTTGACATCACCTATATTAGGTATATCTTTACCCGTTCCAATGGCTGACCAGTTGTCAAAAAGAATGGCTTTCTTTTCTTCCTCAAAAACTGCCTCGCTGACGTAATGCTCGTTAGGAAGGCCCTTCGCCTTATCGGTTGAAGTGAGAACTGAATCTAAGTTGCTAAGTGGAATGGAAGACACTATAAAAAATTAACTAAAAAACGATATGATACTATCGCTTAGATTAAATGAAAGACAATAAAATTCAATTAAAAAATTGAATATTTTTCAAGAAGTAGACTTTTAAATTTTAGATTTAGAAATGAGGAAATCTCTCAGCACTTTTACGTTATCAGGAAGAAGCTCTTCCTTCTCACTCATGATATAAATAGCTGAAGGTGCTGGGATTGAATTGTCTCCAAGAATCACTAACTCTCCGCTATCTATTTTAGGCTTACAGAGATGCTTCCAGCCCAACGCAATACCCATGCCGTCAGAAGCTGCCTGAAGGCCAATCATATAGTTATTGACGTGAATTCCAGGGGATATTTTTCCTTTGTATCCAAGAGCACTGAACCATGAAAACCAGTTCGACCAGTTCTTGTCTTTCGCTCTGAGATGAATAAGAGGAGCTTGAGCCAAATCTTCTATTGAAGGGTTTGGAAACTCTTTAGCATAACTAGGGCTACAAACTGGCACCAAGTCATCCTGAAAAAGGGTATGTTTTTGAGTCGACTCATTTTCAACAAAGCCATAACAAATCTTAAGATCAACAGCTACGCCCTGAGAGTCAGGGTTGTCAGTGACATGCTGATTGACAGGAATTTCAGGATGCTGCTTCCAAAACTCAGCCAATCTCGGTGGCAACCATAAGAATGATACTGCTGTGGTTGCGCTAATAATGACCTCTTTGTCACTTGCAGAGCGCCTCAGGTTTGCAAGTGTTGAGGATACAGCAGTGAAGCTGCTCTGAAGCACAGCAAATAAAGATTCACCGTGATCCGTTAAATTATTACCGTGATGTTTTCTGTCAAATAAGGAAAGACCCAGCTCAGTTTCAAGAAACTTAATTTGATGACTGACCGCACCTGGGGTGACGCCCAGTTCTTCAGCGGCACCTTTAAAACTTCTGTGACGTGCAGCGGTTTCAAATGTTGCTAGTGATGTGAGCGGTGGTAATTTATAGTATCTACGAGACATTGTTTTTTCCTAAATGTTGAATCCAAGTATACTTAGTTTTTAAATTTTATGTTCAAATTGAGCCTTTTAATCCATTTTAACCATTAATATTTACTATAATTAACCGAAGTCAATAGGTATAGAAAAGGCTTTATTTATAAGGCTTTTGTTAATAATAACAAAATAACAGATCCCCTTGAAATGTATGTGAGAAAGTATATTATCTTTTTTTATAGGGTATTAGAATTATTTTCACTTCGATTTGAATTTTTTAACCATTAACTACTTTCAATTTATTGATAATAATGATAACGAAAAAGGGGTTACTTTTTATACTTTAAATAAATCATCTTAAGGAGATTAAATATGTCTTTACCAAGTCAAGCCGAATACGTCATTGCTGGTGCAGGAATTCACGGATTATCAACAGCATGGAGGCTAGCTGAACGCTTAACTGAGAAGGGAGAAAGTATTGATGGTCGCATTGTTATCATTGATAAAGCAGATAGAGTAGCCGCTGGTGCAACGGGTATTGCATGTGGCGTAGTTAGAAATAATTACTTTCAACCTGCAATGCGCAAATTGATGGCTCACTCAGTCAGCATTTGGGAAAGCGATCCTGAGGCTTTTAGTTATCATGCAAATGGTTACATGCAAATCTCATGCGAAAAAATGAGAGATGACGTCAGACAGATTCACACTGAGCAAGCTGCAATTGGATATGAAAGCGTCTTTATCGAAGGCGAAGAAGAGTCACGAGACTATATGCTTAATCTTTTTGATGACTGGCAAGCTGAAGGCATTACTTCAGTTCTTCATGAAAAGCCGGGCGGCTATGCGAACAACGTTAAAGCAATGGAAGGACTCTCGAAGAAAGTTTTAGACCTTGGAGTCACTGTTGTCCTTAACACTGAAATTACAGGTTTTGAAACAGAGGGGGCAGGGCAAAGCGTTACTGCTGTCAATACTGACAAAGGAACCATTCAGTGCGATAACTTAATCGTAGGCGCTGGGCCATGGGTCCGTGATTTCTGGAACATGATTGGCCTTCCTTCTCAAATCGAGCTGAAAGATTTAAATGGAGATCTTCACGAAAACATCGACATGTGGCGCTTTTGGCAGTTAGAAGAAGGCGTTTTAGAGATTCCACCAGAGACATTAACGACGAACGATGGAAAGATTCCACCCGTTCTTCACGTTGATACAGATGCACCTTTATATTCAACGGTTGACGGCTCATTGATTACAGATCAACTCTGGGGTATCTACTACAAGCCTGACTGGGGCTTTGGTGGTATACAAGGCGGCGCATCACCGTACACTGTTGATACGCCTGTTAATGAGGTTGCGATTGATCCTTATGGACCTGAAAGCAAAGAGTTTACTGCTAGTAAAGACTTCCCTGAAATGTGGGTCTCAGCTCTTGCTCATTGTCATAAAAGATTTGAAGGCATGATGCCTCACTATCATAAGGAGCCTTCAGGCGGCATTGGATGCTTTACGCCAGACAGTTTCCCAGTTATTGATACCTTTAATAATAACGTCACAATCATTGCGGACAGTAATCATGGTTACAAGATGTTGGGCGTTGGATGTCTAGTTGCTGAAGAGCTATTAGGAGAAAAACAAGAGCTTCTAGAACCATTTAGATTTAGCCGCTTCAAAGAAGGTAAACTTCACCCAGTATCGAATAGTCCTTATCCTTGGAGTTAAACTGTGAGCAAGACAAAATATTCTGCCTTTAAGGTATTAAAAGAAGCATTAACGGGCCATAAAGGCTGGGAGCCGACCTGGCGAGATGCTGAACCAAAGGCTGACGGCTATGACGTTGTTATTGTTGGCGGAGGTGGCCATGGATTAGCGACTGCCTATTATCTTGCAAAAAATCACGGAATAACTAACGTAGCTGTCATTGAAAAAGGCTGGATTGGTGGCGGTAATGTCGGTAGAAATACAACCATTATTCGCTCAAACTATTTGCTTCCAGGTAACGAGCCCTTTTATGAATTGTCAATGCAGCTCTGGGAAAACCTAGAGCAAGACTTGAACTACAACGCGATGGTCTCTCAACGCGGAATCATGAACCTTATTCACTCTGATGCTCAGAGAGACGCTTTCATTAGGAGGGGCAACGCGATGCTTTTTGCAGACGCGGGCTGTGAATTTATTGAAGCGAAAGAAGTTAAAGAGAGATACCCATTCTTAGATATGGATAACCCTAGATTCCCAATTAAAGCAGCGCTTGCTCAGCCTCGCGGCGGAACAGTAAGGCATGACGCGGTTGCATGGGGATACGCGAGAGGGGCGAGCGACCTTGGCGTTGATATTATTCAGAACTGTGAGGTCACAGGCTTTAATATTGAGAACGGAAAGTGTTTAGGTGTTAAGACAACTAAAGGCGACATTAAATCTGGCAGAGTTGGCGTTTGTGTGGCAGGCTCATCCGGAAGAGTAATGGCAAAAGCAGGCATTAAATTGCCGATTGAAAGCCATGTTCTCCAGGCTTTTGTAACTGAGGGCTTGAAGCCAGTTATGGATAACGTCATTACTTTTGGTGCAGGTCACTTCTACTGCTCTCAGTCTGACAAGGGAGGCCTTGTATTCGGCGGCGATATAGATGGCTACAACACCTATGCGCAGAGAGGAAACTTACCGGTTGTTGAGGATGTCTGCTCTGGCGGTATGGCGATTATGCCATCGATTGGTCGAGCCAGGCTTCTTAGAATGTGGGGCGGAATCATGGACATGTCTATGGACGGATCTCCATTCATTGACAACACAGAGGTTGAAGAGTTGTTCTTTAATGGTGGCTGGTGTTACGGCGGCTTTAAGGCGACTCCTGCGAGCGGATTCTGTTATGCCCATTTATTGGCAACGAGTGAGTCACATGAGGTTGCTACAGCTTACAAACTGGATCGATTTAGGCGCGGCGCTATTATTGATGAGAAGGGCGTTGGCGCTCAACCAAACTTACACTAAGGAGGACGTAAAATGATCATTAATCATCCATTACTAGGTCCTCGAGATTCAGAAGAATTTGTCTACCTGGGGTCGACTGACCTCATTAATAGACCTACTAATTGGGAAGACGAAGCCTCAGCTGAGGACTTCTATCAGTATCAGTACATCAGAGAAAATATCGCTGGTGATCATCAAGAGCTTTGGTATCACGAGCAGGGCGATCAGTCTTGGCTGGTTGTAACTAGGAACACTTTATCACATGAGATCACAAAGGTTGAGCTTGCTCAAGATGTCTCAAGATCAATGGGACGCGGAAAATGAGTCAAACACATAGACAAGACGGCGGTCTCATAGACCAAAAGAAAACGCTAACCTTTACCTTTAACGGTCAAATCTTAAGAGGATACGAGGGAGACACTCTAGCATCAGCGCTCCTTGCCAACAACAAGCACTTGGTTGGAAGGTCCTTTAAGTACCACCGTCCTCGCGGAATCGTGACGGTAGGCTCAGAAGAGCCAAACGCCATTATGGAGATCGGAAGCGGTGCTCACAAGGAGCCCAACACGCGCGCAACTGTGACTCAGCTTTATAACGGTTTAGAGGCGAATAGCCAAAATCATAGAGGACCTCTCGGTTTCGATTTAATGGCGATCACTGACTTTTTATCCCCGCTACTAGGAGCAGGCTTCTACTACAAGACATTTATGTGGCCTAAGGCTTTTTGGGAAAAGATCTATGAGCCAGCCATTCGCAATTCTGCCGGTCTCGGAACGCTTTCTAAAGACCCTGATCCTGACACCTATGACAAAGGGTTTCGTTACTGCGATATATTAATTATTGGAGCCGGCGCAACTGGCCTGTCTGCTGCACTAACAGCTGCAAGCTCAGGCGCTAAAGTGATACTGGCTGATGAGGACTTCCTGATGGGAGGCCGCTTAAATACTGAAACAGCTAAGATTGATAATATCAAAGGTAGCGAGTGGGCAAAAAGCGCCGTTGAAAAACTCAGCGCGATGGATAACGTCACCTTGATGTCAGATACGACCATCTTTGGTGTCTACGACCACGGAATATACGGTGCACTAGAAAACAGATCGTCAGAGTCTAGAGCGGATAGCAATAAACCGAGACAGGTCAACTGGCGAATTTATGCGAAAAAATCAATTCTATGTGCGGGCGCCATTGAGCGCTCAATAGCCTTTGGAAACAATGATCGCCCAGGCATTATGCTTGCTGGCGCGGTAAGGGCTTACATGAATCGATTTGCGGTTGCAACGGGCAATAAAGTCACGGTCTACACTAACAATGATGATGGCTGGCAAACAGCCAAAGATTTAAGGTCTAAGGGCGTTAATATTGTTGCGGTCATTGATTCGCGCTCTATCAGCCCAGTGATGCCGATTCAAGGTGCTGAAATCTTTATGGGTACCGATGTTGTCGATACCAAAGGCAGAAGGGCACTGAAGTCTATTACGCTTTCAAATGGCAAGACCCTTGATACCGACTCACTAGCTGTTTCGGGCGGCTGGAATCCAAACCTACATTTAACCTGTCACCACAGAGGTATTCCGAAATGGAATGAAGAGATTGCCTCTTTTATTCCAGATGAGGCGACGCCTCCTGGGATGAGCGTTGCGGGAAGAGCAAAAGGAACCATGGTTCTCTCTGATGCAATGAAAGAGGGTCACGATTTAGGTTCGAGTGTTGCCTTAGAATTAGGCTACAAATCTGCAGACCTTAAGGCTGCATCAACGCCAGCGGTTGCCTACAATGTGGTCGCTAACTGGGGCGTTGAAAGTGGCAAAAATCGCGCTTGGGTTGACTTCCAGAATGATGTCACCGCGAAAGATGTTCGCTTAGCGAACCAAGAAGGATTTAAGTCGGTTGAGCACGTCAAGCGCTACACAACGCTAGGCATGGCAACGGACCAAGGCAAAACCGCTAACGTTTTAGGTATCGGCATCATGGCTGAGAACATGGGTCAGACTATGGAGGAGACTGGAACAACTATTTTCAGACCGCCATACTCTCCTGTTGCAGTTGGTGCATTTGCTGGAAGAAGAAGAGGGATGGAGTTCTATCCAACAAGGTACACACCGAGCCACAAGTGGTCTGAAGAGCAGGGCGCTGTGTTCGTTGAGGTTGGGATGTGGTATCGCTCGCAGTGGTTCCCTCAGCCGGGTGAGACGCACTGGCGTCAGTCCGTTGATCGTGAGGTCATTAAGACGCGCGCTTCTGTCGGCATCTGTGATGTCACAACACTTGGAAAAATTGATATTAAAGGATCAGACGTCTCTGAATTCTTGAACAAGGTTTACGTCAACGCTTTTGCTAAGCTGCCCGTTGGAAAGACACGGTACGGCCTGATGCTTAGAGAAGACAGTATGGCGATGGATGATGGAACAACAGCAAGACTCGCTGAAGATCACTTCGTGATGACAACGACGACTGCTAACGCGGTCAGTGTTTATCGTCACCTTCAGTTCTGTCACCAGGTGCTATGGCCTGATCTCGATGTCCACATGATTTCAGTGACTGAGCAGTATGCTCAGTACGCAGTCGCAGGACCTAACTCTCGTAATCTATTAGAAAAGATTGTTGACCCCGAGCACGATATTTCAAATGAAGCGTTCCCGTTCATGGGGGCAGGCGCAATCACTGTTTGTGGCGGCATCCCTGCAAGACTCTTTAGAATCTCTTTCTCGGGCGAACTGGCCTACGAAATTGCGGTTCCAACGCGTTACGGTGATGCTCTCATGAGAGCAATGATGCATGCAGGCGAAGAGTTTGATGTCGTTCCTTATGGAACTGAGGCGCTTGGCGTCATGAGAATTGAAAAGGGGCACGCAGCGGGACCAGAACTCAACGGTCAGACGAGCGCTTATGATCTTGGAATGGGCGGCATGGTCTCAGGCAAAAAAGACTTTATCGGTTACAAGCTAGGTCAAAGAGAAGAACTCCTTAGAAATGATCGTATGCAGATGGTTGGCTTCAAGCCGGTGAATAAAAACGCTTTAGTTGATAAAGGCCACTCAATGGCTGGAGCACACCTCCTCGGACTCAGAGAAGAGGCGACCACGCACAATGACCAGGGCTGGATTTCTTCGTCGATCTACTCGCCGATGCTGGGCTGTTACATCGGTCTTGGATTTATTAAAGATGGACTAAACAGAAAGGGTGAGTTCGTTCGCGCCGTTGATTTAGTTAGAAATAGTGATATAGAGGTTGAGATTTGTAGTCCACACTTCTATGATCCTGAAGGAGGGCGTTTACGTGTCTGATTACGAAATGTTAGCAGAGTCACCACTCGGTGGCGTAGAAATTGAGATGGATGGCTTCAACATAACTGAGGTCACTGATAAGTCATTAGTGATGGTTGCTCTTCCAAGAGAGAAGTTTAGTGAGGTTGAGTCTTCAATCGATCAATCTTGCGGTCTTAAGCTTCCAGAGATGGAGCGCTCAACAGAGTCAAAAGATTCTTCGATCACGCTCTGGCGTTTGCAAAAGAACCAAGTGTTAGCGTACTTTACCTATGAAGGTAATGACGCTGAGTCACACCTTTCTTCTCGTTTATCTGCGCCAGCATACTACACCGATCAGTCCGACACTTGGACAATGATCAGGGTTAGCGGCGTTAGAAGTAGAGATGTTCTTGAGAGAATCTGTCCGATCGATTTAAGTCCTGAAGTGTTTCCAGTTGGAGGCGTATCTAGGACAATCATGGAGCATATAGGAACAATCATCTTTAGAGATGCAGACGACTCCTACGTTCTCTTAACGATGCGCTCATTTGGCCGCTCTATGCTTCATGCCATTGAAGTTTCAGCTGAGAACGTTCTGTAATTAAAAACCTGTAAATCCTCATTATTCATTAATAGAATTTAACTAGAATAGCTAGAGGATTTACTGTTTTTAAAATTTACTCTCTATTGCTAATCTTACAAACAATTTAAGAGTTTTCGGACGCCATAAAAAAGAAGTTTTCGGACGCCATAAAAAGAGAATTATTATTTCAAAGATATCGAGTCTTATTAGTAGTAGTCCTCTATTTATAAATAATCCCAACTCATGCTGTTAATAATTTTAGGTGTGATTTATGTATTTCTGCGAAGCTGGAAATCCTTGCAGGCTCTTTGATTAGCTTGTAAGCAGCTCTCATCTGTGCTGCGCATTTAACAGGTTCCATAGAGCCTATTCCAGTCCCCAAACCTGAGCATATAAGAGACTTTATTGGTCTCTTAGGTTGAGACTCATTAAAGCTATTTATAGCAATCAGAATAGCTCTAAAGGCGATATAAGCATTTAGGGTAAAGGCAATATTCTCGGGTATTCTCATGGTGGGTGCTGCAATCATGTAACTCCATTTGTCATGGTTAGTATTTATAATTTCAGCAGTACCAATTGGCATCTCACCGTGGTACTTGTTAAGAATAACTTCTTGGATGTCTGTCTCAATTTGAAAACCTAGTTCATTTCTGATGGCTAAATCAAGCCCACCATCCATTATTCCAAAGCTGTTTGCAGGACTCACGATTGCATCTGCACTTTGTTGAAAGTAGTCACCTGTAAGAACTTCTACCTCAGGATAGCTAGAGAATACTTGCCTCCACTTATCGCACAACTCTGGTTTTGAATCAATTAAATATAGCTTCTCTAATTTTGTATTTATCAATTTATATTCTCCTTATGCTTTAGAGGCCCAAATGCCACGAACACCATTGTGCTCGACAAATAATTTAGTTAAATCTTCTGAATCTTTATGTCGAATAAACCCATCTTTTTCTTTCAACTTTCCATCCTTGATTAATCGGTTGATAACCAACTCATAGTCTTTGGTTTGATAATCGAAATTTCCGTTCGACAATAAACGCAAGAACATATTTTTTCTAATGACTCTTCCTTTTATTTTTGCTATTATTAATTCTTCAATGAAATCCATATCTAGGTAATGCATAAACCCTCCATTTATATTAAATACTAACTTATCTATACATCCGTATAACTTTTTGTCCAATCCGAAGTTAAATTTGACCCATTAATCTAATAACTAGCTTTCTAAATTGTTATTTTTATAATAATTTACTCAAAATTCATTCCCCAAAATTAGTCAACGAAAGATAACTTGCAGTTTGTAGTGTAGAGTTTAAATCATGTT
>ENA-OSET01002781-OSET01002781.1-sediment-metagenome-genome-assembly--contig:-NODE-2781-length-16567-cov-30.795512_pt1 | contig 16567 bp, 17 predicted proteins | sample MGYA00237882_ERZ534229 | MGnify/ENA primary metagenome ERZ534229 (study PRJEB26408, sample SAMN06266212) | sediment metagenome | isolation source: Hudson Canyon methane seep mesocosm | place... | reverse complement strand
AAGGATTTAGGCAGCATAGAATGTAATTCGTCTGGACCCTGCTCCTTTCTTGCTTTAAACCCTAAAGGTCTAGCATATTGAACAACAGCCGGCATATCTTCAGCAACTAATGCTCTCATAATAGACTGCGTCGATGATAATGTATTGCGCATATTTGATAGTAATTGAGCCTTATTTTTCTGATCAAGTTCAATCACTTGACGCGAGTCAAATTCATTAGCTGTGGCAGTAATACTCACTAATGTTAATGCAACGATAGGAAGCTGCTTAAATAATGCAGGTCTTCTAGAGCTAAGTTTAGCAATACATTGTTTTTCAGTTGATGTTTTCATATTCAATCAATAATTAGTATATTAGAATATAATTATACATGTTATAGATATTAATAACCTCTTTATTTAGCAAAGAGCTCAGAACTTTAATTGCTGAAGCGTTTGCGGGACGAGATTTTTGGAATCCCATCATAAATCACCACAAAAATAGGATGTGTTGCCGAAGGAAGCGCATCGTGCCTCAACACATCCTATAGCCTACACAACATTCATAGTGTTATGTGTGATCAGCAAACATCACTCATTAATTTCAATAGAAAAATCACATGAATGTCCCCAATCAACTGAATAAATGCCACTATCGACATAACGATGAAAACTAGAATAAGGCCAATCCTTAACAGACTCAACCCAAGCATGCTTAACAGGATTCCAATGAATGTAATCAAAATGAATATTAAAATCATCCTGATCAATCAGCATATGCGCCCAAAACCGGCGTTGCCATAATCCACGCTCTCTACGACTTACTCGGCTTTGAGAAACAGCTTCACCTTTCGGTATGCCTCGAGAGAAAAAACCTTTAAGCAAATTCCAGCGACCAGAATAATCAGCATCCCCTTCAGGCAATGTCCAAATACAATGTAAATGATCAGGCATAATTACCACAGCATTTATATCAAACGCTTTACGTTTTTTTAACATATAGGAAAGCCTGGCGTAACAAATCAACATTCTCTACAAGTAAATGATTATTATGCCTACTCGCCAAATTAACGGTAAAAAACCAGCTTGCACCAGGCGTATAAATTCTGCGGTATTTCGTCATAGATCACCACTGATAATTAGCCCCCCATATCCCAATACAGCCTATGTTCCTTATAAGTTTGAGTTTATAGGATGTGCCGACGTAGGAGGCACATCGTTTACCGTTTAAAATGATGCGCTTCGTGCCTCAACACATCCTATGGTTTTTAAAGAAAGTCATATGCGGTGTAGATAACTGGTTCGAATTGATATGTTTTTCTGTCCTCAGCAATAAAAACAAGAAACCACACATTTAACCCACTACCGATTTCTTACCTTTATGCATAACGCTAGTACATCATTAACGGTTTACCACGCAGCGCGGGAACCAGACAACCAAACTTGCGTTGGCATCAACGTCTTTTTTGTGTTGCAAACAAGCCGAAAAATGCACTGATAAATAACCAGAATGCGGCAGGCAACGGAACTACAGATGAGCTTGCTGCAACCAGCACGCCTTCAAATTCAGGGTCAACCTCAACAGTCAAGGTGCTAAAAGCATCCGCTATTGCACCCTCTCCCCCAGCTGAAGCCAATACTCCGCCCGCCAAATAAAACAAATCACCGTTGGATAAATCAATACTGACTTGTCCTGTTTCACTGACTGCTCCAGCTTGTGTTACATCCAGCTCATAAACTTGAGTTTCAACTAAATTAAAAAAGCTATTAAAAGATAAATTTTCCAAGACCAAATATGGATCAAAGGACAAACCAGCTAAGGAATCAAGCTCGCTAGAAGAAAACAAATACATGCCAACGCCAAAGCCAGTGGCGGTATCTCCATCGGGGTTAGTAATTGATCCATCAAAATTTATATTAAATGAAATAGTGTCAGATACTGATCCGGTATATTCATAACCCTGAATAGCAAAAGCACCTGCACCTATCCAGGAATTTGTCGTAGAACTTGCCTTCGCCTTAAGGACCGGGGTTGCCAATCCACCCGTTATTTCAGCACTTGATTGAGCTGTCCCCTGTGGAATAGAAACAGAACCCGTGGTAGCTGATAACTGATTGAACCCATCTGACGTAACCTCTGGAGTAATACCTTCAGGATTAGTAAGCACTTCCAGCGGGGTACAGTTATTTCCCAAACAAGCACCAGAAACAACATTTGCCTGTGTTCCCCATTCTGTTAACGAAGCAGTAGTTGCCAATACCTGAGGCGCAAACAAAACACTACTTACTAATAATAAAGCATTGACTGGTTTATTCATTATTTTTCCGTATAGACTTATTTTTAGTTTTAAAAAGAGTAGTCCTTTCTGATATCTGAGTCAATTGTACTTTAGTACATATATCCCTTTCAGTTAAACCTTAGTATCAAACCTGAAAGAACTAAATCCGACCCCGCATTTTTATCAAAAGATCACAAACAATCCTTTTATTAGCGTCCCCCTTTATAATCTAAGTTGCTAAAGCATCTAGCAATGGATAATCAATATAGCCTTTTTCATCGCCACCATATCGGGTATCAAGGTCTGTTTTGTTTAATGTTGCATTTTGTAAAAATCGCTTGGGCAAGTCGGGGTTAGAGATAAATAGATCGCCAAATGACACTAAATCAGCACAACCTGTTGCAATCGCTAGATTTGCAGAATCCTTGGTATATCCATTATTTGCCATATAAGTGCCGTTATAAACATTTCTTAAACTTTTGGCATCAAAAGAGTTATCTATTATTGTTGTATCCTCACTATGAATACTTCCTTCCAACACATGAAGATAGGCTAAGTTTAATGGATTTAATCTTTCAACCACATAGTTAAACAAGGCTTCAGGGTTTGAATCAGAGATACTATTAAACGAGTTTGTGGGTGACAATCTTATCCCCACTCGATCATTGCCCCACACGCCAATCACGGCATCAAGTACATCAAATAAAAAACGTGATCTGTTGTTATAGTCGCCACCGTATTTATCGGTTCTTTTATTGGTGGCATCACGTAAAAACTGGTCAATTAAATAACCGTTAGCGGCATGAACTTCTACGCCGTCAAAACCTGCTGCTAAAGCATTTTCGGCGGCATCTTTATAATCTAGGACGGTATCTTCTATATCATGAATCTCTAATGCGCGTGGTTGTACATAATCCCCTTCAGCTTTTATTACCGATGGAGCAACCGGCGGCTCATCATTTGGCTGAATACCAGGGTAACTTACTCGCCCCACATGCCACAATTGTAAAAAAATACGGCCGCCTTCAGCATGTACTGCTTCAGTGATTTTTTTCCATGCTTTAATTTGTTGATCATTATAAATACCTGGGGTATTTGGATAACCTGCACCTTGCCGGGATATTTGAGTTCCTTCGGAAATAATCAACCCTGCACTGGCACGTTGTTGATAATAAATACGATTCATTTCTGTCGGAATATTATTTTCATCCGACCGACATCGTGTCAGTGGAGCCATAATAATTCTGTTTTTTAAGGTATGCTTGCCCAGTTTTATGGGACTGAACAAGTCTTTATTTTCTGTGGTTGTAGAAGTATTCATACTATTTAATTCCATAATTTATGGCTTTGGATTTATTGCTTATTCAGGTGTATACCCAAAAACTTTCTCATTGTATCAGCAATCATTTGACCGTCTTCCTCAAGCGCAAAATGTCCTGTATCTAATAAATGAAATTCCAGAGTCTGGAGATCATTTTTATAGGGATGAGCTCCTGCGGCGGGGAAAATCTCATCTTTTTCACCCCAAACAATTAAAGTCGGTGGCTGATGTTTACGAAAGTAAGCTTGCCATTGTGGATAAAGTGGTGGATTTGTTCCATAGCTGTAAAAAAGTTGAAGCTGAATTTCTTGATTTCCTTTTCTATCCAGTAGTGCTTGTACGTGATTCCACGCATCGGGACTAATGCTTTCAACATTGCGTACACCATTAGTGTATTGCCATTTTGTTGCTCCCAAAGTTAATAGAAACCGTAATGCTTCATCATTGGTCATATTAGGTTTCTTGTAGGCAGCCTTTACGTTTTTCCACCATTCATTATCAAGTCCTTGGTTTACTGCATCGCGATCTTTCCAGTAGGCTTTTATAGGCTCCCAAAAGTTATTATCAATCCCTTCGACATAGGCATTTCCATTCTGAATAATCAGTGATTCAATACGTTCTGGATATTTGGCTGCAATACGAAACCCAATAGGTGCGCCATAGTCCATCAAATATAAACTATATTTCTTAAGCCCTACTTTATCAATAAATTGATCGACGACATTAGCTAGGTTATCAAAGCTATAGTCGAATTTATCAACAGCAGGCATGGAACTATTGCCATACCCTGGATAATCAGGGGCGATAAGATGATATTGATCCGACAATTCAGCGATTAAATCTCTAAACATATGAGAAGAAGTCGGAAAACCATGCAGTAATAGAATGGTTGGATGATTTGGATTTCCTGCTTCTCGGTAAAAAATATCTAAACCCTCAATTTTGACGGTTTTATACTGAATACCATATCCCGACTCTTCGGCATACGCTGTTTGTATGCCAAGATTAAATATGACACTGACTAAAATAAGCTTTAGCCATATTGCTGCTTTAGTTTTCACGATTATTCTCCAAAATAGTTAAGTAACAATGTAACTATTGCAGGAGCTGTGCCAAAATTTAAATAGTCAACAATACACCTTTAAAACAGTCACTTATATTTAAACTTAAGCAAATTATAAAATTTAACACAACTATCATTGAACGAAATATCGTGAATAAGCGATATTATGTAATTTAAACCCATTTTACCGCTTATCATCACTGGCTTTAACTTGATGCTGGCGGCATCCCCTCAAAAGTTGGAACGCTTTCATCCATAAAATCCCACTGAGGTTTGCTTTTGTTATAAACAATACAATCAGGCTTAAACCAGGAGCTATCTTCCAGGATACCGACTGGAATACCAACAACATCTTTGGAAGCGCTATTAATGCCATGCAGACGACTCCCACAAGTGGGACAAAAATAACGAGTAATCGTTGAGCTGCTATCGGTTACTGAATCATAGCAACTAGTTTCACCTTGTATTTCAACCTCATCTTGCTTAAAAAAAGCATTCGAGATATGCCCTGTTCCAGTCGATTTTCTACAATCATCACAATGGCATTGCGCCATAAACTGAGGCGGTGAAGAAATCGTTATATGAACCTTTCCACATAGACATTGACCTTTGGCAAAATTATTTTCTGACATATTTTTCTCCAGCAAATTTAAAGACTAGGTACATGTTACGAACCAACCAAAAACAGCTTTAACCTAACTGTCCATTGATAAACAAGTAGCATTTATAGTCATTCTATATTTAACTCCATCTTATCAGCAATCATATTTGCCATGCTTTCATTCTGAGTTCTCAGCCTTGAGATAATGCCTTTTCTATCTTCGAGACTTCTGTTTTGACTAAGCTTAGATTTCCCTTTAATACTTGTTAAATCAATTTCAAAACCAACTATCATTTTCATATTCAACTTAGGCTCAGAAACCTTATCCATTTTCCATGGCATTTCAAATTGACGCTCATGTTTGTCAGTTAAATTTTCCAGAATAGTTAACAAGTCATCGGCATCAACAAGCTTTGCCTTTCCTGATACTTGCACCGCTTCAACCTTGATAGGATAAGCCAATCGCTCTACAGGTGGTGTAAGTTTTGCTTGTACCTCAGGATTATTTCCTCTCGCATCCACTCTATATCAGCCTTACAACTGTAGCTAAACAATCACCCACTAAAAGACAAGTGGGTTTAAGAGCTAGTCGACTGAAAGTCGGGATACAGGGCAATAGCCCCAATAGCTATTTTATTGATTTATATCTCGTAGCACACTATTCTTACTGTCTAAAAATCTGTTCTAAAAACACCTGCATCCGTTGCCAAGAGTCTTTATCTGCTTCTGCGTTATAAACCAAAGGCATATTAAAACGCTTACCAAAGTCATCCGCCTCTGGGTTGGTAAAACTATGTTTTACCCCTGGGTAATTAATAAATTCTAAATGAGCGCCAGCAGTTTTCATTTCCTGTTTGAGTCCGTCAATTTGTTCAGCAGTAACAAAAGTATCATCAGCACCGTTAAAAACCAGAATATTAGCTTTAACTTGCCCTGCTTGCGCAGGCGTTTTTGTTGCCAAAGAACCATGAAAACTGACAACTCCCGCTAGTTCAGCCCCCTGTCTAACCATATGTAAAACAGTACCACCACCAAAGCAATAACCGATTGCTGCTATTTTATTGGATTCAACAGTGGGTTGGTTTTGTAGCAATTGTTTTGCTGCATTAAAACGCGCTTCAGCAACATTCATATCTGCTAAAGTGGCCTGCATGAATTTTTGTGCATCATCAGGATGTTCAGCAAGTTTACCCGACCCATACATATCTAATGCAAACGCGGTATATCCCATCGCTGCCAACATATCAGCACGTTTTCTAGCATAGGCATTATGTCCCCACCATTCATGTACCACTAAAACACCTGGGCGTTTTCCAGTAATGGTATCGTCGTAGCTTAGGTATCCTGTAAATGCTTGCCCTGCTATTTGATAATTGACGATCTCAGAACGAATTTCAGCTTTAACGGCTGTTATCTGGAAAACAGTAAAGCTTATAAGCAGTATGGTTATTTTTAGTATTTTATTCATAATAGTGTTTGTTTAAAGTCTGTGTAGGAAGCGGTATAAACTCGACCAATATTATTTGATTTATTATTCGTTACCAATATACCAGCGCCTATTCTGATCTAAAACATATATTGTCAAATGACGAACTATTATCATTTGCTAGCTCGGTTGGGTTAGCTGCTCCATCGCGTAACCCAACGCTTTCGACTGAATTCGTTGGGGTTTTCAGCTCACCCTAAACTACGGGCTATCTCGCCATTTTTTAAAATCATCTTCTGTAATTTCAACAAAACCTTTCTCACTAAGCCAAATTTTATAAGGAGGTTTGTACTTATCATCATAGCTAGACCAATTAACCGAAGTATACTGGAAAGCAACCGATTTTTGCCATCTTTGTGGGTATTCCAATTTATTTGGAATACCTTTTTCTGGTGTAATGGCATCAGCAATGCAAGGTAAAAAAGCAGAGGCAAACTCCTGTAAGTCTGTTTTTTTAGATAAAAATTTACTTTGCATATAAACCACACATAAAGGATGATCTTTGTTAATTGTTTTAACTGTAGATTGAGCTGTCAAAGCACCTTGTAACTCACCTTTGTAGCTAATAATAAAACCCGAAATACCTAGTATTCCATCTGACATGGTATATTGAGAAAGCACATCGTCTGATTGTTCTGGATACGATGGAATTAAAACCAGTTTGTTTTTTTCAATACTTAAAGAACTCATCAGCAATACAAGTGCATTCATTTGCCAATGTAGTGCAGGGCGTTCAGTTCCTTGTTGCTCCCATTCAGAAAGTGACATAGATGGTGAAATTTTATGGCTTTTGCTATCAAGTAACTGTAATTTATCATCCGCTTCATCAAAAGACATTTTGCCTAAATCAGCCACCTTGATCCATTTATAATCTTTATCCTCACCAACAGATACAGAAAAATTTTTCCATAAAACTAAATGAGTTATATTAGGAAACCAAGTATTATAAATCGTTCCTAACTTCCAAAAAACTTCATTATTTAAACCTTCATCTAAATATTCAGAGAGTTTCTCCCAAATTTTCCCTTCCGCACATTTAATAAAAAATTGTATTCTCTTCCAACTTGGAGACCTATCAAAATTGGAACCAGATGGTACTCTTGCTGGTGTTATTTCTGGTTTAATACTACCTCGTATGTCTATTAATCCAGTATGAGAGGAATAAATCATAGAGTTTCTATTACCTAACATCATTAAACTTTTATCGTTTATATAAGCCGCTCTGCCTGGTTCACCAGCTATCAATATTCCATCAATTGAAACAGTGATCCCACTATGACTCTCATGTTTATCATATACCTCCTCATTTACAATGTTTTTAAATTGCCATCTTTTATTAGAGGTAAGCCATTTCGCTTCAGTATTTTCAAGTGTAGGTAACCCGTTTTCATCAATAAAAAAAGATTCTTTTAATACGCCATTTAAACGAGAATCTATTTCTGAAAAATTTTTCTCAATTGTTATTATATTTTTAATTTTCTCTTGTTCTAATTGAGTTTTAATAGTGTCTATTGTGCTAGGGATTTCAACTTCACCCATTATTTCTGGAATATTACATTTAGCATGTATAGGAAATTCCGTTGCTAATGCATAACCTTTCAATACAGTGATTAATTTAACCTTATCTGTCCATTGATCAATAAAAAGAGGTTTTTTCTGGAAATTATTTTTACTGTCGTTCCTATTTCTTGATTATTTTTTCCTTCTTTAATAACAAATAAACTTCCTAATCCATTAATCTCAATAATTAAAGGTTTACCATATTGTTTGCCTTCACCGTAATAACGCCGTGTTTCAATAATGATTCTATCGCCCAACATAAAGCACGACATAAAACCTATGCCAAATTGAGAACAAGGATCAAAATCTTTATGTTGTTCGCGCAACTTTAATCTTTCACGTTCAAATTCTGGTGAGCGATAATAACTTCTGCCTGCTTTGCTAAAAAAATTTTTAACAATTTTCTCGTCCATACCTATGCCATTATCACGACAAACGACGACCTCATATCCATGTTCATCCGCGTAATGTTCAAATTCAACTTTTCCATCGTGCCAATTCATATTCGCACAGCCTAATAAAGCTGTTCGATAACGTAAAGCATCAAGCGAATTTTGTAGTAACTCTCTAATACATAATGACGGGCTGCTATAAAGCTGATCGGTCATTAATAATTTTACTATTTCGTTTCTGGAAAGAGAAAACTCCAAATTATTGGAATAAATATAAGCATTATTTGCGGCTTTTATTCGAGATTTAACTGAGTAAGGAAGTTGTAACGTATATTGTTCAAATTTAGCAGGGAATTTTGAACAAAGCTCGTGACAATTGCGTAATTCATTATCAACCCAACCTAAGAATTGCCGAGCAGTTGCTTCATAAACAGGATGTTTAAACTGCATACTGAACAATATTTCATCAGCTGTAATTTTCCAGCCAATAACACCTCTATGTTTTTCCCACTCCCTTATACTAATTTCACTGGTGAAATGAATTGAATTAAATAAAATATCAGGGGTTCTATCTCTATCAAAATCTAAAATATCAGCGAGTCTTAAAATAACTGCTAAATAAGGTAAATTAACTGATAACGCCCCTACTTGCTCATCATACTCGAAACCATTTTCTGGTGTTAAATCTACTGCATTTTGATGATGTGAAAGACATAATTTTGCAACTAAATAAGCTAAATTGACATTAAATATATCTAATCTTGTATCTGCTGCGTAAAGCTTTTTTACTAATTCTTCTGAACGATGCGCATGAGTGGTTCGTAGATAATCAGTAAGCATTGCAGATTCCAATTCTGCAAGTTTAAATGATAATTTTTCTTCTTCAGTCTCAGTTAGTTTCGCTGAGTTTTTTTGTAATTCTATTTCTTGCTTATTAGGGTGATTTAAATACCAATTATCTCGAAAAACTTGAAATTCATCATCTTTATCTAATAATCTAAATTCCTCCGCATCTAAAACCATTCCTTGGTCATGATAGTAAGCAGATAAAATCAATAAAGAAATTTCAATAAAATTTAGTTGCTCTAAGGTATCACCTAGAGCTTTTGCCATTAACTCTGTTACATTTAATAAATGAACTTCATCATGTAAGGTATATTGAGATGCATACGTTGGCATTACTTTTATTCTATTTGCAGCCTCCTTACAAATATCTATCAAATTAGTTGCTAACTTTTTTTCTAAATCACCGTCAAAGGCATCTAATGTTTTCCACAGAACAGTGTCTTTAATTGAAGATAATTCGTTAGAATTTTCATATTGATTCATTAGGGATATTTTTTCAGTTCAAAGTTTAAGCCGTTTTGACCTTCATCAATACGGCTAAATAAATATCATACCACCAATAATTTAGAAACCTGTAGTTCGTCTATATACCCAAATTTACACTGAGAGCTTCAACTTTAATTTTCATGTTGGTTTCTTTAACTTGAAGGCTTTCAGTATAAATATCACCCTCCTTATTGGTTTCCCTGTGCAGCAATAATCTTGTCTATTTTTCTTGATAAGGTCTGCACACTACGTTGAGTCACTTTTTGATGATTACCTTTCATCTCAATATCAAATCTTGCAATCCTTTTCCCTGTCTTCACATTGATTAAATTAGCTATCAGGTATGAGTACAAAAAACTGAGTTTACTATGCTGTCCCACAATGACCCAGTCAGCAGAAAACGCTCTAGCAAGTTTGGCTGAAATATCATGAAACCTAAATAAATAACCTAATCCTGCATTTTCTTCCCTTTGTTGCTCAGGACTAATTTTAATGATCTCATAATCACCTCTTTGCTTTATTGCCTGTGTTAGCAAAGGTTTAATTGAAGCCGTTCTTTCACGCTCTGCCAGTGTATTAGGTAAAGAAGTGATATCGTTCAGCTCAAAAGCTAAAATAGCAATCTTCTCCTCAGCATTTATAGTGCCAGAAAAAACCATTATCAGTAATAACAAGCTCTGTGTAATAGTGTTCATAACGTCTTCCTTTATCAACTAAGATTGATGACTATTGTTTTCAAATAAATCAATAAAGTCCTGAAAACTCAGTGTGCCAATAATATTTTGTTGATCATCAAGTACTTCGTATAAAACTCCAACCTCCCCTCTAATACTAAACAACACGACTGCGCCTTCATCTCCTCCACACTCTCTATGGGGCTCATTATCCGCAGGACTTGAGGTATAACTACCTACTGGACGAATTTCTTTTATTTCACCATTCGCTTTATATAGGTGATGTTCACCTTGAATAACCAGTGTTTTATTAAGCGCTTTATGTCTGTGAAGAAGGATTTGTTTATGCGCTTCAAATTTAAAGATCACATCCACTATTTTGTTATCACTATCAATATCTAGTACAGAATATTGAATATGCTCAAAATCACCCAATTTGTACCAATGAATATTGCTGTCATCAAATAAATACGTTGCCATAGAAACCACCTCTGTTTAAGTTCTAATGTTAGCTATAGCTTAATAATTACTGTTAATTTGGTATGCTGATATATGCCCATAAGATACGGGCAATTTGCCCGCAGTTCTCAGATTCACTTTTAAAACCATGCTTCAACACATAGAATGGATGCATCACTTTATATAACTAGCCTAATAGGCTTTATTATGAATTTGAAACACCACTTGCTCATCAATATTACCGTTGTAGCAATTTTCTGCCTTCTGACGACTACAATTTATGTGCTTTACCGTGCCGACCAGAAATCAAAGCAACAATCACAAATCATGCTGGAATCAATCAGTAAGCAATTAAACGTGCAGTTACTGCATATTGATAATGGATTATCTCGACTTGATCAATTCCCTGACTTTTCTTTATGGAAAGAAACCCATTCTAGCGCGGGTGTTTGCATTGAGTATCGTTCACATAATAAAGACTTTACTCGCAATATTTGTCGTGGAAATGAATGGTCAGACAAACAATGGCCAAAATCATTTGAATCAGTTTATCACTTAATATTTACACCTGGGCTTGAGGTGTTTAGACAGATTACTTATAAAAAACAGTCGTACGGCTCTATTCGTATTATTCCTAGTATTGAAATGGAATTACAACAAGCTTGGGACAGTGTTCGTGCTTTATTGGAACTCTCTTTCCTGACTATTTTGAGTGTTTGTCTATTGGTTTATCTATCCATTAATCGAGCCTTACACCCTGCTCAAACCATTGTTTCAGAGTTAAAAAAAATGCAAGAAGGTGATTTAACGGTACGCATCCCTAATTTTGAACTGCTGGAATGGCAATCAACCAGTGCTGCTATTAATCAACTCGCTAAAAGCCAGCAACAATTATTATCTGAACGAAAAATATTAAGTTTAAAGCTTATCAACCTTCAAGACGAAGAACGCCGTTATCTGGCAAGAGAACTGCATGATGAACTAGGGCAATGCTTGGCCGCAATCAACGCCCTCACTGAGTCTATTTCACAAACGGCTAAACAGGCATGTCCTGAAATCATTGAAGATGCAGAAAGCTTGTCTCGAATTAATCAGCATATTATGCAAACAGTGCGTCATTTGCTGGTAAAACTGCGCCCGACTGAAATAGATGAGTTAGGCCTAGAACTCAGTCTAAAAGCGTTAGTGAATGAGTGGAGCGCACATTCTAATCATATCCATTATCAAATACACATTGAAGGTGATTGCCAACAATTAACAGCCCCCCTCCCTATTACAATTTTTCGTATTATTCAGGAGCCCTTAACCAATATTTCCAAACATTCCAGTGCCACTCATGCGACCGTTGTACTGGATATAAATGATGAATTAATTAGGCTGACGATTAACGATGATGGCCGTATTAATCTCGCATCATTTGTTGAAAACTCTGGATTTGGTTTACTGGGTATTCGTGAGCGAGTTGCCTCATTAGAGGGGCAACTGCAATTTAACAAAAATGACTCTGATGGGCTGAGTATAACGGTCACTTTACCTGTTAATTTTGAAGGCAATATGATATGAAAAATGAGCAGTGTATTACAGTCATGCTTGTTGATGATCATGCCATGATACGTGAAGGCTATCGCTCATTATTAAAAAAACAGCCCAGACTTGAAGTGATCGCCGAAGCCGCTGATGGTGCCGAAGCCTATCTTAACTTTAAAGAGTATCAGCCTAATTTAGTCATTATGGATTTATCTTTACCAAAACAAGGCGGACTAGAAACAATTACACGCATTAAACAACGAGACCCAACTGCTAAAATCTTGGTATTTAGCATGCATTTAACGCCATTATTTGCATTGCAAGCCATTAAGGCAGGCGCATTAGGATATGTGACTAAAAGCAGCTCACCCACGGTACTAATCGAAGCTATTTATACCGTCTATGCAGACCAGCATATTCTAAGCCCTGATATGGCTCAAGCACTTGCCTTGGAAAAAACAGGGCATGAGTACATTGCATTAAAATCATTATCAACACGTGAATTTGAAATTTTTCGTATGTTGGCTGAATCACGTTCTAAGCAAGACATATCGCTAACACTAAACATAAGTCCTAAAACAGTTTCAAACTGTCACTACTTAATCAAAAATAAGTTAAATGTATCCAGTGATATTGAGTTAATTTATTTAGCTATCAGAATGAATGTCATTAACCTTTTTTAATCATTAAGAAAGGCTATGTCACCGTTTTGGAAAGTTAAAGTCACTATTAAAAGCTTATTCTTTAAATCTAAGTCATTATAAATCCTAATAATTTCCTAGAATCACAATCATTATCAAATACTTACCTAAAATATTCTGATAAAAAAACCAATTAATAATACAAAGAAGCCGCCTATTTCAGCAACTATCAAAGAACCCATAATTATTTTATCACCAGAAGGATTTTTGGAATCACGAAGCTGGTTACTAGTTTCATTTACAACACCCAGTTTAATGTAATTAACTATAGCAATAGAAAAAAATAATAAGGGCGCTATTGTTGCGAGAATATTAACCCAATTAGACAATATACTAAAATAAGCAAAAACAGCAATTAGAATTGCTGCGAATGAATATAGCAATGCTGCTCTATGTGCTATATCTACATAATAAGGGGCTTTGAAGTCTTTACTTTTCATCATGCAGGAAAATTTCCACGCACCTGTTAGTAACCCAACCATAAAAAATATGCCTGCACATGAAATTGCGATAATTGGGGCTGTTTCGTTAAGTATTGCTTCCACCGCTCTTCTCCTGATAAAGTGATTTAAGTATTTTCAATTTATGAAGTGGTTATTTTAGCGATGTTGATTAAGAAAAAATTGTATAAAGTGGCTACTCCTGAGACTCAATATTGTTTCCGAGCCAACCTTTTTATGTGGCCGAACATCACCTTGCTTTTTGGCCCCTTACAATGCTTAGAATTTCATTCAATGGGGGCTGTAGCAATAAACGTAGGACTTTACCATCCCTTTACATTAAAGACGATCAGTGGAACGTCTATACCTTATCGTTGCGCTATTATCCCTGCTGGTTGTCAACATGAATTAAACGCATTTGGAAATATTGTTGCGAGCCTGATTATTGAGAAAAACTCAACAGCCTATACTAGCCTTAGAAAACAGACTCTCTTTCATACATCAAAAATCACTAATCTTGTAGACTCTAAATGGGTTGAATGTTTTCAAAAAATTTACGAAGAAAAACTTACAAAAGTAGAAATTTTTCAGTTACTCAATCAGCTACTAAAGACTGATAACGAAACAGACAAAGAGATAGACCCTCGCATTGACAAAACTATGGAAACTATTCGGCTTGACCCTGGAAATGACTTTAGCCAAGAATATTTAGCTTCTACTATAGGGCTTTCTTCTTCTAGGTTTAGACATTTATTTCGAGAGCAATCTGATATTCCATATCGCCGATACAGAATATGGCGGCGAGTCGTGTCGGCAATGGATACTCTCCATAAAGTCGATAACCTAACCTACGCAGCGATGGAAGCAGGGTTTACAGATTCAGCACATTTTAACCGCTGTTTTCGAGATACTTTGGGAGTAAACCCTTCCTTAGTATTTAGGAATATGGACAGGTTTGAAACCTAACGCAGGCTACAGCACTGGTTATACATATTTTGCTATCATCTCAATAGCACCCTTTTGAAACTCATGTTCAACAGGAACCAATGAAGTCTCAATACCCTCTTCTTTTCTGTCTGACGTGCATTACCAGCTATGCACGCTTGCTTCCATGTATTGATCTGCTCTGGGTACAATCCTTTACTTCGGCCATATTCACTTATTTCAATTTCAGATAAGGTCGCGGTTTCCAAAACGACTGCAAATTTTTCTTCCTTTGACCATTGCTCAGGGGGATTTCTTTTGACACGGATGATCCTGATATTTTAAATTCTTCTTTCCATTTATAAAGCGTAGAAGGGTTCATGCTTTCTTGTTTGGCAAACTGCCTGAAAGATAGCTCGCTTTGATTCAGCTTTTTAATGATCGCTTCCTTAATCTGCTTTGAATAATGCTGGGTTCCCATTGGTTGTTTGTAATGGTTTAATAAATAAGGACACATCTAAAGACCGAAATTATTAAGTATTATTGATTGCTTGGCTTTTTATAATGGTAAACGTATGCACTCCACTTTGGGCTACAAATCACCATTAGTTTTTGAAAAAGATTTCTATAGAGAAGTAGCCTAAGAATGTGTCCTGTTTTACTTGACCATTACACTCCTCATCCTCGATGATATTGGCTACGTCAAAAAAAGTGACAGTGAAAGCCAAGTACTCTTTGAACTGATTGCGCGTCGCTATGAGCGAAGTAGCCTGCTAATCACAACCAATCAAGCCTTCAGCGAGTGGGATAGCATCTTTGGCAACAACATAATGACCGTTGCTGCAATCGATCGTCTCGTCCACCATGCTGACATTTACAAAACAGAAGGAGAAAGTTACCGTAAAAAGCACGCATTAAAATCACAACCAAACCGGCCAAGTTAGTTGACGTTTGATATAACTACTCAGACAAAAGGGCCGCCTACTACCCTTCTAATATACCACCCTCATATTTACTAATCATAAAATCAATTCCAAGTTGCAACGTCTCTCTCCATAATTTTTCAGTATTTCCATCAAAAAGTGGATCAATCGACTTTGCAGCAGCAATCAAACTGTCCAACCATAATGCATAGAAATAAGGTTTTATATTGAGGTGACTTTTATTGTGCTTTTCAGCTATCGAAGAAAGAAAATCTGGATGCGCCTCACTCATATATACCAACGAGGCTGTAGAAAAACCCATAAATAGAAGTTCAACCAAGTCTCTCTATCATTTTTTTGATTTTCATCATTATGCCCAACTTTATTACTAACATCTATCCTTTCCTTTTTTTACTTGATTTATCGTGCCTATAGACTGGTTTATTCTGTTTTCTATGGTTCTTTAGCTCGGTTTCCCTGCCTTTATGCCGCTATCTCCCCATAATTTGCCAGTTTCTCTATATTCTGTATCAAACAGAACAACTTCCATTGCGCATTCACTTTGGTTTTGCCTCTTAAGCTAAATTGCTTGAGTGCTTTATTGGAAGTGATATTACCAAATACAGGTTCCACTACTGACATTCTGTGACTGTAGATTTGTTTACCTTTCTTGCAATCAACTCTTATTTTCATCCAGTCAGTATATGGCGTACCTGTTTTTTCTAAAATAAAGGACACTTGTCGCCCATGTCCATTAACTTTACCTACTGCGGCAGGGTTTCTCAGGCATTTACTTTTTAGATCACACTCTCTACAGTCGGTGAGTTTAGCTTTAAAAAATGCTTTACTGTTTCCGCACTTATCAGTGACTTTACTTTCTTTTGATAATTGCTTTCCTGCGGGGCAT